>ERZ506950.229-NODE-229-length-48424-cov-6.475739_pt1 | contig 48424 bp, 35 predicted proteins | sample MGYA00512897_ERZ506950 | MGnify/ENA metagenome assembly ERZ506950
ACTTGCATGTGTTAAGCCTGTAGCTAGCGTTCATCCTGAGCCAGGATCAAACTCTACATTGTAAAATATCTTTTACCAACTCTTACCGAAGTAAGCGTTGTTTGTTTGTATCTGTTTCAGAACGAGCTTCCAAATTAGAGTTTAAAGTCAAACAAACTTGACGGTTCGTTTTTCTTCTACCCAAGAATGAGTGTTTCATCATTCTCGCTTCTTGTACTACTTTATCTGTCTTATGTAAATCTTTTCAAAGAACTCTTTCTTTATTCGCTTTTCTCGATCTCTTCTCAATCTCGTTTTGCTTGAGGTTTCGTTCGTTCTCGAAAGCGGATGCAAAGGTATAGCTTTTTTCCGTATCTCCAAAACTTTTAAGTAAAAAAGTTAAGAAAAGCTGCACTTTTAGGGTTGAAATTGATATTAGTCAACTGAAAACTGTGTTCGATAACAGCAACACATTAATTATATATAGTTGAAAGTTGAGAGTTGACGGTTTGGAGTTGAGAGTTTGGTATCATCATAGTGGCGGGATTATTACTGAATGAACACGCAAAAAGCATAATAAAAAAGCGAAAGCACCGCTATCATAAACGATAATGACGCTTTCGCTTTTTCTATTTATTCAGATTGACTTTCTATTTAATCAGCCTTACCTTTCCCTTCAGGGGTGCCTTGGCTTCTTTAGGATATGTGCGTGAGAGGATGGACCATTCGGCGTTTTCGATGTGGGTGTGGAATGCAGCGCGTGTTACGGTTGTGCCGTTGGCGTCGGTCACTCCAAGAACCACAACATACCAATCACGCTCCTGCTCCGTGAAAGAACGTGAGAAGGTCAGCTTGCCGTCGGCAGTAATATCAGCCGTTACGTCCTTTGCTTCTGCCGCTGCAGCCACCTCTTCAGGCCATGCCTCGTAAGGATTCTCATAGTTTTTGTTCTTCACAATCTCGTTGAGGGCGTCGTCCCAATCGTTCTCTTTCATGACGAGGATGGACGCTTTTTCTATTTTGGCAGCCTTTGACTGCACGTTATAAGTGACAACAAGATTGCCATCATTGCATGAGTATTCCTTAAGGTCAATCTCGGCACAGTCGTTGGCGGCAACCGGCTTGATGTGGACATTCTCCACTTCGGCCTTCACCCAGTCGCCGTTGGCGTCCACTCCGAGCACGTAAAACGAATAGTCGTCCTCGCGTTCTACATTCCATCCCTTGTCTTCGTCGGTCAGCTCGTTCCACTGGTCGGCGGTGAAGTCGGAGCCTTGCGTGAACATAAGCCACTCATAACCGAAGATACTTATGAACTCGTCGATACTGCGCGACGTGCCCATAACCATGTGCAGCGTCTTGATTTGCTTGCCAGGAATGACGGAGAAGAGCGCGTGTCCGTCAGCGTCCAGTCCCTTATACTCCACATCGAGCGTAGCAGAACTCTCTCCCGGTTCGGGTGTAGTGATTTTCTGATAGCTCATCTGTGTGCCGAGACTGTACTTGCCGTCGTTTTCTACAAGGTCGCACACCACGAGATAATAGCCGAGTCCGCCACCTACGTACTGCGTCTCGCCCGATGCGTTCTTCACACCGTCCTGCACATTGTAAGTCTTCGTACCGAAAGCTCCCTCGCCGTATCCTGTCGACATAAGCGTCACGAAAGCTGACTTAAGCTCCTCATCGGTCATCTTGCTGAGGTCCTTGCCACCCATATACTGCATCACGAAGAGACTCATATACGCCTCGCTCAGCACCATGTGATAATACGGCTGATCCTCGGTCTTCGTGGTGACGGTATACTTGATGGAGTTTTTCGTAGTCTTCACGTCCGTTATCTCTGCTTTCGCCTGCTCCCTTACTCCCTCGGGGCGTCCGAAGGAAAGATAGTCATCCGGACCGAGCTCAACGGTCTCCACTTTCTGTTCTCCCTTATTAAGGTAAACGGTCTGCTGCGCCATCGACGGCATTGCGAACGATGCGGCAGCAAGTGTCAATATAGAAAATAATGATATCTTCATACGTATGGTTCTCCTATATATAATATATGTTTAGAGTTGTGCGGCATTGCCCTCGAAGTGTCCCTTAATGCTACCGCTGTATTTCTTTGCACCGAAGACGGTGAAATCGAGGTTTATCTTACCGCCATTCACAGTAAGCTTGGCGTTGCCGCCGAGTGCCACAGGGGCTGTGCCTGACGTTGTGCTCTGGCTATACTTGACGCCATCATACGTGACGGATATCTTCGCATTCTCTTCATCTCCGGAGAATCCGTGAACCATATCGTCATTAACGAATCCATCAGGCACTGTGACAATGATGTCGGCTGAGGAAGCATCTGCAGTCGTCAAGGCACCTGTCTTCGTAGAAAGATAAATGGTGTATAAGCCGTCGGTGTGCTTCATGGCAGCACCCTTCAGAGTGACTGGTTCAGCTCCAGCTACGGAGAACTCGTTCGGCACGCTGAGGTCGTAAGGAGCGGGTTCGCCATTATAGCGTACCTGCAGCTGGCGGTCGGCAGTCTTGCCCATGCCTTCCACGTCGATGGTAATGTCATACGTGCCGTCGGCGTTCTTGAGCACCGACACGTAGCCCGTGGCGTTACCTGTAATTCCGTTTGAAACGCTAATGGTCTGCGGATTGTTTACGTCTGTGGCATTGTCGACGAAGGTCAATTCGTATTCCTTCTGTCCGTTGATGTCTATCTTGCTGCCGTCCATATTGCTTTCCGGCACGAACAGGCGGGCGTAATAATAGCAGTTCTCCAGGTCGTTGGCGCGGTCGATGTTGCCCGGTGTAAGATAGAACGCCGTGCCGTAAAGCACCTTCTCGGCGAACGCTGCACGCATCTCCATGCGCTTTCCGTCGACAGTGAAGTGGTACGGGCTCTGGGCTATATCCGTGAAACCGCCCTTATACTGTCCTAAGAAAGCCTGTCCGCCATCAATAGGGAGACAGTCAAAATTGACAGACAGCTGTCCGTCCTCCATTGATATGTTAGCCGTTCCGTCAACAAAATAGTCAGACCAGTCGTCCGTGGAGAACATCACCGGCTCATAATTTTCATTATTCTTAAACTTATCCATGTCGAAATACATGACCTGAAGGAAATCATTGTCTGTGTAATCATCGGCAAACTTACTCAGATGGACATTCTTTCCGAGCAATCCGGTGGTAACCGCCACCTGAAGGTAACTGCCTTCAGCAATCTGCTTCTCAGTGGTGAGCCCTGCTGTCGGAGAGAGATAGATGTAAGCATACGATCCTTTGTAAGTGACCACCGCCGACTTCATCTCTACGGTTTCGTCACCTATACGGACACAATTGCCCGTAAGCACGGTCTTGTGAAGGAACGTGATGTTGTCGACATCTTTACCAATCTCGTAGGCGGAAACGATGCGTCCGTCTTTCACGACAAACACGCTGTCCGGTGCTGTCGCTGCCATTGCTTGTACGGTGGTGCCGAGAAGCATGGAAAGAAGAAAGAAGAATATTTTCCTCATATATCAAGTATTAGGTTACTAATACTACAAAGGTAGCCTATTTGTACATATTAACAAAATAAAACAATCTTTTTTTCAGAAAGTAAGCAAACAAAAAAAGACAGCTGGAAGGGGATTGTTCTCCTTCCAACTGTCTTTTTTCTTATTTATGCTGATTATGTAATATCTTACAGGTTGTGCTCTGCGAGCCAGCGCTCTGCCTCAAGGGCTGCCTTACATCCAGAACCTGCGGCTACGATGGCCTGACGGTATGTGGGGTCGGCGCAGTCACCGGCAGCGAATACGCCGTCAACGTTGGTGCGGGGCGAACCGTCCTGAGTCTTGATGTAGCCAGTCTCGTCACACTCAACGGCAGGACGGAATACGTCTGTGTTGGGCTTGTGACCGATGGCGAGGAAGAAGCCGTCGATGGCGATGTCATAATGTTCCTCGTCAGCCTCACCCTTGCGCTTAACGACGTGAGCACCCTCAACGCCGTCCTCACCGAAGAGGCCCTCGGTGTTGTGCTCATAGAGAATCTCAATCTTCTCGTTGTCCTCCACACGCTTCTTCATAACGTCTGAAGCACGGAGATACGGCTTGCGCACAATCATGTATACCTTCTTGCAAAGGCCAGCAAGATAGAGAGCCTCCTCACATGCTGTGTCGCCGCCACCTACCACAGCCACTGTGCGCTTGCGATAGAAGAAGCCGTCACACGTTGCACATGCGCTTACTCCCTGTCCGTTGTATTTCTTTTCGTCGTCAAGTCCGAGATACTTGGCGCTGGCACCTGTTGCGATAATCACGGTGTCTGCCTCAATCTCCACACCCGTATCGGTGGTAAGCACGTAAGGCTTCTTTGAGAAATCTGCCTTTGCGATGCTTCCCTCACGCATGTCCACGCCGAAGCGCTCTGCCTGCTTGCGGAGGTCAGCCATCATCTGATTGCCCTCTACGCCTTCGGGATAGCCCGGGAAGTTCTCAACGATAGTTGTCTGTGTGAGCTGTCCTCCTGTCTGAATGCCGCAGTACTCCACTGGACTGAGGTTTGCTCTTCCTGCATAGATGGCTGCTGTGTAGCCAGCAGGACCGCTACCGACGATAAGGCAGCGTACGTGTTCTCTGTTTTCCATTGTTGGTCTGTTTTTTATAGTAGTTCTTCTATTTGCTTTGCTATGTTGCTGATGCTCTCAGTCGGCTCGAAGCGTGCGATTACCTGACCGCGCTTGTTGACGAGGAACTTTGTGAAGTTCCACTTGATGTCGCTTGTCTCCTTATAGTCAGGTGTCTCCTTTGAGAGAATCTCTTCCAGCACGGGTGTGAGTTCGTGTTCGGGATTGAATCCTGCGAATGTCTTCTGCTCCTTGAGGAAGACATAGAGCGGTTCGGCATCTGCACCGTTCACCTTCACCTTCTTGAAGCGCGGAAACTCCGTACCGTAGTTCAGCTTGCAGAACTGGTGGATTGACTCGTCCGTGCCGGGAGCCTGCGCTCCGAACTGATTGCACGGAAAGTCGAGCACCTCAAATCCCTGTGCATGGTATTTCTCGTAGAGCTTCTCCAGCTCTTCATACTGTGGTGTGAATCCGCACTTTGTGGCTGTGTTGACAATGAGCAGCACCTCGTTGGCATACTCCTTCAGGGACACATTCTTCCCTTTTCTGTCTTTTACAGAGAAATCGTATACAGTTCTCATTTTTCTCCTTTTCTATTTTTTTGTTGTTCGGTTTTCTTTTTACCTTATATTATGAGATACAAAATTAGGCAAAAATATTGAGAAACAAGAATCTGACGTCAATATAAACTTACGTTTTTTGTTCGTTTAAATTCCGAAATAGGGAAATCCCTACTCTGTAATATGGAAAAAATATTGTTTATTATGTTATGTTTTGATAAATTTGCAACGTGAAAGTAAAGAACAAGAATAAGTGAAAAATAAAAAAAAACAGAATATTATGAAACGCATTTACTATTTCCTTACACTCGCCGTGATGGTGCTTGCACCTCTGGCAATGACAAGTTGTGACGACCCGGACGAGTGGTATGACCGTCCTTACGACGACGGTTCTGACGACCTTGTCGCTATGGCGCAGATGCTGAACGGCTCGTGGACGGGTGAGCTGACAAACGAATATACGGGCGAGGACGGCAACCGCTATCAGACCAATATGTACGTGGACTTCAGCTTCATACAGTATACAGCCAACTCTAACAACGGCAACGGCTTCGAGACGGACTATGTTCCAAAGACTGACAAGTACGGCAAGCCGCTGCGCGACGATGACGGCAACGTACTCTACGACTCGCAGACTCTGCAGTTTAAGTGGTATATCGACCCAAGGACGTACAACATCTACGTGGAATACGCCAGCGGCATGCGCTATGTGCTCGACTCTCGCGGCAACAGCCAGACTTCAGGTTTCTCACTTAGCAACAATGACTTCAGCGGCGTGATGGAGGGTGTGAACAACGACGAATACGTATTCTTCGACTGTGAGCGCGTGACAAAGGCTCTCGCTCCTAACAAGAACAACAGCACGACAACAAGCACTCGCTCGTTCGGTTCGGCTAAGGAACAGAAGAGGGTGAAGAGCGAAGCTCCTTTAAAATTACGAGTTAGGAACTGAATATAAAAGTTGAGAGTTGTAAAAAGTTGAGAGTTTAGAATTGAGGGTTGAGAGTTATGATATGTTTTTGTAGATAACACATAGCAAATAATGTAGTTATCAGAAGTAATCATAACTCTCAACCCTCAACTTTCAACTCTCAACTTGTCTCAACTCTCAACTTGTCTCAACTTGTTTTACTTGTCCAGGAGGAACGGTCGATTGTTACGGTTCTCCCATTTCCATGTGAATGTCTCGCCGAAGCGATTTATGAATATCACCTTTATGTAACGATATTTCTTTGATGATGGACGGGCGCGGAAGAGGTGGCCGGTCTTGGCGAGCTGGTGCTTTCTTGGCTTTGTTCTGAGGAAAGCCTCATCATTGTCTACAAAGCGCTGCATCAGTCCCTTATACTTTCCGTCCTCATACCATACCACACGGCAGTGAGGATCCCACTCCCATACGTTGGCTACGATAAAGTCTTTCTGCGTGCGGAACTCTCCCGGCTTATACACACGCATCTGAACATCCGACTTGCTGTTGGCGGAGCGATACTTCCAACGAAGTTTCTTGCCGTCCACTGTCACCACCATATATCCGTTCGGCGAACCGTCACGGCAGATGTTTGACGTCCACCATGCTCCGCAAGCCGAACCTATGTTGTGCTGATAAAGACGCGGCGACACCTCCACGTTCTCGAAGAAGTGGGTGTGTCCGGCGAAGACATGGGCATCGTAGGGAGCGAGGATTTCCTCCAGACGCTTGGCGTTAAGGATGTTGTCGATGGGTTCCATGGCGTTCCATCCCGGCGCGTGCATGTTAAGGATGACGAGGCGGTCCTTCGGCACGTAGCTAAGGTCGCGCTCCAACCAGCGCAGGTCTTCGTCCGTTATCTCCTCCTCGTAATGGCAACCTCCGCGATAATTGATGCTCTTGATGGTCACTACGTGGGCGTTGCCGATGTTGAACGAATAGTTGACCGGACCGAAATAGCGTCCGAACATCTGCTCGGCGTAACGCTCGGCACCGACAGACGAATTGTGAAGGTCGGCATAAGCCTTCTCGAAGTCGTGATTGCCGATGCACTGGAAGAAGGTCATGCGGTGATTCTTGATGCTTTCCACGTACTGCGGATAGATGTTCATATTGTCGAACACTACGTCGCCGAGCGTCATTCCCACCACGTCGCCCGTCTTGCGCAGCTGCAAGGCAGTGCGGAGAATGGAAGGCATGGTCTCGTTGCGCCAACGTTTCATGTCGTGGGCATTGAGAATCTGCGGGTCGCTGATGGCTATGTAATGGAAACGGTCAGACACGGAGTCGCGTCGCTGGAGGCGGAAAGTGTTGGTGTTCCGATTAGCTACAGCCTCTCCGACGGGGATGTAATAGCCCGAAGCTATGCCGTCCTTCTCAGGCAGACGATACTCTCGCGGCGTGGAGATGGAGACAAACTTGCAGACCGTGGTGTCGGTAGAAAGCTGCCATGCGCCGCGTCGGTCCGTCTTACAGAACTCACGTCCGTTGTTTACCACTACTCCGGCGATGCCTTTGCCTTCCTCGTCCACGACAACGCCCTTCAACATCAGAGGTCGGTCAGCCGGCTTACCGCTCACCAGACCCACAAACAACAATAGCCCCATGAAGACTCTAAAGCTCATACGCAATATCTTTTTGGTCTTCACAAAGGTATGATTCTGTCTTTTCATAATCATTACCATATCATTAATATATATAGAAGCTGAAAGGTTCAGCCACATTTAATATTGCAAAGTTAGCCCAAATAAACATAAATAGCTAATTTTGCAACTCCAATTAATATATATTTAAAAACAAATAAGCAATGATTATACTCCTTACTGTCGCCGTCTACTTCGCGGCACTCATGTTGTTCAGCCGCCTTACGGCAAGCCGCGGCGCTGACAACGAGACGTTCTTCCGTGCCAACCGCCGCTCGCCATGGTATATGGTGGCGTTCGGAATGGTGGGCGCTTCCATATCGGGCATCACCTTCGTCAGCGTTCCGGGCATGGTGATGCGCACGGACATGACCTACATCCAGACATGCATCGGATTTATTCTCGGCTACTTCACCATAGCTTTCGTGCTGCTGCCCGTCTATTACAAGCTGAATCTGACCACCATCTATTCATACCTGAAAGAACGGTTAGGCATGCGCTCCTACAAGACGGGAGCATGGTTTTTCCTTATATCGAAGATGACGGGAGCGGCAGTGAGGTTCTATGTGGTGTGCATAATACTGCAGAGCTTCGTAATGGACGAAGCCGGCATTCCATTCCCTGCCACCGTAGTGGGAATGACGTTGCTGATTTGGCTTTACACAAGACGCGGTGGCATAAAGACATTGGTGTGGACTGACTCGTTCCAGACCACGTGTATGTTTGCTGCGCTCATCCTTATAATCTATAATGTGATAACGCAACTGGGACTCAGCGTGCCTGAGGCATTGCGTGCCATTGCCGCAGACAGCCACAGCCGAATGTTCGTCATGGACGATTGGGTGTCTACGCAGAACTTCTGGAAGCAGATTCTCAGCGGTGCGTTCATCGCCATAGTGATGACCGGTCTGGACCAGGACATGATGCAGAAGAACCTTACGTGCAAGTCGCTGCGTGAGGCTCAGAAGGACGTATGCACGTACGGCTTCGCTTTCGTTCCTGCCAACCTGCTGTTTATGGCGCTCGGCGTGCTGCTTATGATGCTTGCCGGGAAAGAGGGAGTGGCGCTGCCCGCAAGCGGCGACGAGCTTCTGCCGATGTTTGCGGCTACGGGAGAATTGGGTACGGCGGTGACGGTGTTGTTCACGATAGGCATTGTGGCAGCGTCGTTCTCAAGTGCCGACTCTGCCCTTACAGCCCTTACCACCAGCTTCTGTGTGGACGTATGCGAGCGACCGAAGGACGAGCGTCTGCGCAGGAAGGTGCACATCGGCATGGCTGTCGTCTTCGTGATGTTCATCCTTATATTCAAGGTGCTGAACAGCACGAGCGTCATTGACGCCATATACGTGATGTGCTCCTACACTTACGGTCCGCTGCTGGGTCTCTTCGCCTACGGTCTGCTGACACGACGCGCCACTAACGACCGCATCGTGCCTTACATAGCCATTGCCTCTCCCCTCCTCTGCTTCGCTCTCGACACAGCATCGAAGGAATGGTTGGGCTATAAGTTCGGCTACGAACTGCTGATGATAAACGGCTTGTTGACATTCGTAGGAATGTTTATTTCAAGTCAGCCCAGCTCGAAGCATTAAATGTCTTCTCCACCTGCTTCTCGATGTCGTCGGGAAGGTTGCAGAAGAAGTCGATGCCGGTGAGCTGTTCCAGCTTCTCTATGGACATACAATGAGAGAGAAGAGTCTCTTCGGTGCGCCATGCCTTGGTCTGGTCGCTCCAGAATCCTACGGCGGCATAACCGAACTGACTCTTGCGAAGGATGGCCATGAAGAAATATTTCGGTACGATCATCTTGCCGTTGATGCGGGTGATGATGTTCTTCTCGTCGTCGATGGTTCCTCCCTTACATACGTATATGGTGTCAGTATAAGAGAGATTCTTAGCCCATTTCTGGAGTTGGCTCTCCATTCTTACCCACAGTCCGCGAGTCCCATCCTGATATCCGTTAAACTCATGATATTGCGGCTGCATGTTCGACATATAGAATGTCTGCGCATTGGCTTCGTATGAGAAAGTGCGGTCTGCGCTCGGACAGATATGGCCACGGTCGTAGCCTGGGAAATATCTGAACTCGGACCAATACTCTGAAGGCGACAACGCCGGATCGAAGGTGAAGTCAGCCACACGCGAGTAATTGCCCGTGAATCCCTTGTGGAGCTGATAGCACGACCAGCGCTGCGACTTCTTGTCACAGTCCCATTCGGTGGCGAAATTGATGGCTTCAGAATCGTACAACGTATTGGAAAGGCGATGCACGATAAGCTTCTGCTTGCCCGTCTTCTTCAGAGCCGGAAACTCAAGACGCCTTACAGCGCGTTCAGATGTGACGGTATTGGCGTTCTTGTTTTCTGAAGACGAAGAGTTGTCGTTGCCGATATACTGAGCATCGTCGTCACCACAGCCCACAAGAGCCATAGTGAAGCACGCCACAATGGAGAAGGCAAGGAGCCTGAACAGTTGTTTTGGATAAAGATTCATTATAATCAAATGGATTGGAATTATATTAATGGATTGTAATTGAGAAAGAACGAGAGGTATGAAAAAAAAGAAAGTGTGTTCCAAACGTATATGCAACTACGCTTAGAACACACTTTCGATGTGCATAGTCAAAGAAACAGGCTTTCGCCTATTCTATAGAAATATATGTTTATTCTATTTCCTATTTCCTTACTTGCGAACCTTTGCGTAACGGCTCATGAACTTGTCTACGCGACCAGCGGTATCGACGAGCTTGCTCTTACCAGTGTAGAACGGGTGAGAGGTGCTTGAGATTTCGACTTTAACTACTGGGTAAGTTTCGCCTTCAAACTCTACTGTCTCTGATGTCTTGCATGTAGACTTTGTAAGGAACATATCGCCGTTGGACATATCCTTGAATACGACGGGGCGATAGTTTTCTGGATGAATTCCCTTCTTCATTTTGATTAAATTGTTATATTATTAAATTGATAATGTCGCTTTATAACTTTCAGCGGCTGCAAAGGTACGACTTTTTTAGCATACCGCCAAAAATTTATAGGTAAAAAGCGAAATATGATATATTATTACTTTTTGTAAGTCACAATCACTTTGGTGAAACGGAGCTGTGACGGCGCACCTGTCACAGTGCTGGTATTGGTGAGCGTAAACTCCTTGCTGTTGATACCAGAAATGACAAGGTTTGATCCGCTGATTGTAGTCTTTCCTGAAGTGCTTGAAATATCGCCAGAGGCATTGTAGAGTGCGCCGTTATACTCGTCGCAAACAAATACCAGCGACTCGATGCTCTTTGCAGATTCAAACTTGATGGTGTTCTTCGGATAGATACGGATGGCATTACCAGTGGTGTAGAAGCTGGGAACGCTATTGTTGCCTCCACCGTCAAATGTGAGTGTAAGACCATCTGTAAGAGTCAGGGTCGAAAGCTTTGTAGCGTTTTCAAGACCGCAGTTAGCTACAACATATTCGAAGTCACCCTTGATATCATCACCCGGTGTGTCAGGAGTCTCTGTGCCACCGCCGTTGCTCTTAAGGCTTACGAGGTAAGTCTCGCCCTGAACGGTCTCAGGAGTGTTGCCCATATAGTTGACGAGCGAACCGCAAACCACAACCTCGTCGCCTACAGCCACATTGGTCTTACCCTCTGTCCACTTCTCGTTGCCAAGATAGAGAGTGCGGAATACGTAGAACTTGTTGTCTTCCTTGCCGTCATCAGAGATATAGAAAGAAGCGTTGCCGAACTGTGCGCTGAAAGCCTCCTTTACAGAAACCACCTTACCCTTGATGTAGTACTGCTTGTCTGTCTTGGCGCCAGAAGCGAGCTTGCTTGCCATCTGGTTGGCTGCCACGCTGTTGAACGGATCGTCCTTTGTACCTGTGCCCTTAGGTGTGCCGGTTATGTCCGAACCTCCGCCGGTCTCCGTGCCAGGCTTTGCACCGAACTCCTTATCGCCGAGCTTAGCCCAAACCACAGCCTTCAGACCGGTCTTGCCAAAGTAAGCTTCAATGTTACCGCAGAGAACCACCTCCTGCTTGAGGTTTGCAGGATTGTCCTTAAGGTTGATGGCATCACGCACAGCGCCTACCGGAAGCTGCACCGGCATTACATTGTCTACAGATGTCTCGTCAGGAGAAGCTGCAATGAGCACGTTGCTGGTTGCCTCGCAACCCTCAGCTGTGAACTTAGCCTCGTCCATAGCCTTGCCGGGAACAAAGCCTACGATGTAAGCCTTAACGTAGACGTTGCTGCCTGTTGCGCCAGAGCTCTTGATATCTTCTACTGTATAAGGATTCTCCGCTGTACCGTTTCCAGCCATTTCTGATGAACCGCCGCCGTTGCCGCCGTTGGGGATGTCATAAGGAGCGGGAACGTCCTCGCAGCTTGTGAAAGTGAATGCTGTCATAAGAGCGACAAGCATTGTATAAAGAATCTTTTTCATATTGTCTTTAATGTTTATTTGGGGATTATCTTTTTGTTTGTCTTATATATTATATAATGTATAGGCTCTGTTACTTCACTGCCTCGATGTCCTTGCTGCTGCGGAGCACCAGCTGTACGGTATTGCCGTAGCTGCTTGTAAGGCTGGTCTTGTAGCAAGTGAGGATGCCGGTGACGTTCACCTTGCCTGAAGGCACCGTCTCAGCGGCGAAGTCGGCGTAGCAACTTGTGCGCACACCTATCTGCTTCTTCTGTCCGGTGAATCCCTTGAAGTAGCGTGTAACGCCGTAACCGGTGGTGTAACCCTCCGATTCGGGAGCGAATGTCTTACCCGGCTCGTTGAATTCCACGTTCTTCAGAGTGACAAGACGACCAGCAAGAGCGTAGGCATTGACCTCAATATTGAGGTCGGAAGCCTTCTCTACGATGATGGGAGTGACCTTCGAGGGGTCTGCCTTACCTATCGCCTTGAAGCGCGACTGCCATTCATTGCGGTTCATACGGCTCGGATAAGTCTGGTTCTTCTCGAAGTTGGTGTAAGGAATGCCAATCTGCGGCTGCGTGCGATACGTGCCGTAATAGAGTCCGCCTACGTTAACAAGAATCTCCTGACCAACGGCAAGCTGTCCGAACATACCACCCTGAGCCACACAGATGATCATACCTGCCGTGCCGTCGTCGATGGTAACCTGATTATAGAGGTTGCCCTCCATGTCGTTGCCTGTCACGATGCCCTTTATCTGCACGCCGTCAGCGATGCGCACCGTGTCGTTCACCTTGTCTTTCTGCTTTGCTCCATACTCGTCAATGAGCGACTTAATGGAAACGACGTTGGTCTCCTGCAACTGGCTGTTGCCGAAAGGAGAAGTCTCGCCAGTCGGGTCGCTCCAGTCTTCGTTCATACATGATGCCGCGCCGAAAGAGATGACGAGCGCCATGATGACAAGTTTCAGATATTTAATACTTTTCATTTTCTTGAAGTGTGGGTTTAGAATTTATACGTTATGTTGAGCATGCCGTTAGTGCCGTAAGCATAGAACTTATACGGATTCTTTGCGAACGAATAGGCACGCTTCTTCACGCTGCTCTGCTCAGGATTGTCAACGCTGGCTCCGCTGTAGTCGCTTCGGCTCTGCTCGAAGCCGCCTGTAACGATGTTGCGGTTGTTGAGTACGTTAGTGACCATGAGGTTGATGGAGAGCGATCCGTGCTTCAGATAGATGCTTCTGCCGATGGATGCGTCGAGCATGAATCCGCCCTTGCCCTTAGCCTGCTTGAGAGCGCTGGGAAGAATCTCGCCGGTAACGTCGTTGATGGTGGGTTCGCCATACTGCGACATCACCTTGTTGCGTGCCTCGACGGCTGACTTGAAGCGGTAGCTGGGCGAGTAGCTCAGATAGATGCGGTCATAGTAGTTGCCGTTGAGGTCGATAAACCATCCGCCCTGATGATAGCTGAGTCCGAGACTTGCCGCTGTGAGCGGTGTGCCGGCGTCACGCATGCCCTTGTTATACACCTCGTCGTAATTGTTGCCGGTCTGATCGCTGCCGAGCAACTGCGAGTCTACGGACTTCATATAGCAGAGCTTCGAGTTGTTGATGATCTTGGCGTCGCTGATGGTTCCGAGAAGCTTCACGTCGAAGAAGCTCGTTACCTTGAACTTAAATCCAGCCTCAACACCGTAATACTCCTTGTTCATGTCCGTGAGCGATACGTATGTGAATGAGTTGACGTCGTCGTTATAGAAGTTCTGCCAGTCGGTTACGTTGGTAAGGCGTGAATAATAGCCGCTGATGTTGAAGTGCAACCAAGAATTGTCGAACTGATAACCCAGCTCAGAGCTGAACACACGCTCGTTCTTAAGACCAGAAACGAAGTCGTTGTTGACCTCAGGAGCTACGAAAGACTTGGAAGCCTCCGGTGCGCGATACTCGTAAGCAGCACCCAATGAGAGCGTATTGCCGCGACCGAGAGAGATGGTGGAAGCAAACTTCACGCCACCGTCAAGGAACTGTGCGTGGTGGCTCTTGCCGTACGAGTTGTTCGGAGCCAGACCGTTGCGCATCTTGCCGTCGCGCTGCATAGACGTATAGCCGAGCTTTGCGGCGATGGTGTAGTTGAGCGGTCCGAAATTCTCAGAGTATGATGTCCACACCTTTGCCTTGTTTACGATCAGACGATAGTCAAAGCCGAAGCGGTCGCCCTCGCCCACAACAGCGTTGCGGTTGTTGAGGTCGTACTGTGCCTGGTCAGAGTCGGCAGTATACTTGTCAGAGATGACGTAAGTATTGATGTTGTGGAAGGTGTTGGCACCGAGCAGATCCTCTATTGTCTGGTAGTGGCTGCCGTTGTTTGTAGCAGCCATCACGCCGAGGTTTATCTGCTTGTTCTTGTCAATCTGGTGATTGAGCGTAGACGCAAGCGAGATGGTGAGGTTGTCACTATGCTTTGCCTGGAGGTAGTACATGGCGTCCTTGCCTGCAAGGTTGGCGTTCTTGTTGGCATAGTAGAGGCGGTCCCAGTTGATCTGGCGGTTAGCCTTCGAAGCCTGCCAGTAGTTGTATGTGTACTGCCAGTCGGCGAAAGCCTGGTCTGTACGGTAAGCCTTGTCGTTCTCATACCACACATCGAAGTAGCTGCTGGGCAGATTCTTCCAGTAGTTAGGCTGCGGGTTGTCCGAGTTGTTATAGTTGAGCTTCGTGCCCTTATACATCGAGTAGCGTCCGAGCACTGATGTGGTAAGCTTTGTGTCGTCAGAGATTTTCCAGTCCCATGTGAAGATGGCAGACGGGGCAAAGTCGTTCACGACGCGCGAGTTGCGCTTCTTGCCGTTCTGATAACCCCAATAAGGGTTATAATATCTGTCGTTAGCCAGCCAGTAAACCTCATCCGTACCAGGTCCCTGCGCAGAGCGTTCCGTTGGGTTGCCCCATGTGGAGAGAGTCAGGCTGTGACGTCCTCCGCACAGCACCTTCTGCAGTCCGAGAAAGTAAGAGAACGAGTTGTAGAACGTTCCCTCCACATATCCGCGGTTTGCCCAGCGATAGCTTACGCCGCCAGTGAAAGCCCATCCCTTCTCGGACAGACCTGTGCTGTACGTATACATTCCGCGCAGCGTGTAGTTGCGGTTGGCGCCGCTAAGCGTGAGGCGCTGTCCCACAGGCATTGCCGACGGACGGAAGTTATAGTTATTGGCACCTCCCATGCCCGAGATGGCAAAGTTGTTCTGCTCGAAAGGCAGTGCGAACTCCACGTTACGTGTCATATTGTTCAGTCCGCCCACCTGTGAGTAGCGGAACTGTCCTGACTCCATGTCATTGAGCGAGAGTCCGTTTACGTAGACATCGTTATACTTCTGGTCGAAGGCACGATAGCGGAATCGCACCGGCGAGAATAGATAGCCCACTCCACTGGCGTAGATGTTGCTGTTGGAGCTGACGATGGTCACGTTCTGCGACATGTCGTCGTCCTCACCCAGCTGCGCCTCCGTGAAAGTGATGGCAGCTTCCGTGCTTACCGTGTTCATACTGAGCGAGTCAGTCTGAGCGTAAGCAGCCGGAACGCAGCACATAGCAAGCACTGCAAGATTTAGCTTTTTTTGCATGTATGTAATTAATTAGTTTTGATATATATCTTACTTAAACCAATAAAAGAACACGGACAGCTCCATGTTCTTTCATGTATGTTGTTAAAGTTTTTCGATTTTATTGATTTCCTTTGCAAAGTAAAGAAAAAAAATCCGTAAATGAAAGCTTTTTGCTTATATATTTAGGTTACATTATTAACACAATGTCCGTCATACAAATATCGTACATCGATTCAATCATTAAAGAGTTCGTGATGTTGATGAAAATCAGCCCAACGCCTCAGATTAGCCTGCGCCACTTCCTTCTTCATAGCTTCGGCTGTGGACATGCCGTCAGGCGTGACGCTTTCCACAAAGCAGAAGCCAGCCTTGAGCAAGTCTTCCTTGGCGTCCACCCTGCCAGCCACCAGTCCGACAGGCACGCCCATCTGCTGTCCGCGCTGCAACACCTTCTGCGGCAGCTTGCCCATCAGCGTCTGACGGTCAGCGTGTCCCTCTCCTGTTATTATCATGTCGGCGTCCTTTGCCACGTCGTCAAAGCGGCAAAGACTTAGCAGCATGTCGGCTCCGGAACGCATCTCAGCGCCAAGATACTGCATGAAAGCATAGCCGAGTCCGCCTGCTGCACCTGCTCCAGGACAGCACGAACGGTCGTAGCCGTAATGCAGAGCCGACTTCTCTGCGAACAGCTTCGCCCTTCTGTCGAGCTGCTCAACCATCTGCGGCGTAGCGCCCTTTTGCGGAGCATATACGCAAGCCGCTCCGTTCTCGCCGCAAAGAGGATTGTCCACGTCGCACGCCAAGGTGAAGCGGCACTCGCCGAGTTCGGTCTTCATGGCGTCGTCGAAGGTCTTTCCCTTTGCAAAGATGTCAACAAGCGCCTTCAGCATACCAATTCCTGCGTCACTCGTGCCGCTGCCTCCAAGTCCGATTATGAAGTTACGGCAACCGCGCTTGACGGCTCTTGAGAGCAGTTCGCCCACGCCGTATGTGGTGGCACGCATCGGATTGCGCTCGTCTTCCTTCACTAACTCCAGTCCGCACGCCTGCGCCACCTCCACAATGGCGGTGCCGTCAGCCGTCATACCGAAAGCGGCGTCCACACGGCGCATCATCTGATTGTGCACATACACCGGCTCTATGGTTCCGCCCAAAGCCTTCGTGAAAGCCTCCAGCATGCCGTCGCCACCGTCCGACATCGGCAGGCTGACGACGTCCGCGCCCTTTTCTGTTAACACTTCGGCTATCTCCGCCTCCACTTCCATGGACGACAGGCTGCCTTTGAATGAGTCTGTAGCAAGAATGTATTTCATAATATGAATGGTCTATGGGGACAAAATTAATAAAAGAAAACAAGAAATTTATATGACATTAAGCTAAATCCCCTGAAAAGTTATGGCATATATCAGATTTATTAGCGAAATTTGCAGATTGAAACAATATGTAATCAACAAGAAATAACAATACAAACAAAAATGAAAAAGAACTTTCTACTTATCCTTATGTTCTTGCTCTGCGCCATAACAGGAGCAAACGCACAGAAGAAGTACAGCCTTTACGCCGTAGGTTTCTACAATCAGGAAAACCTCTTCGACACCTGCCACGACGAGGGCAAGCGCGACTACGACTTCCTCCCCAACGGTTCGTATAAATGGAACGGACTGAAATACAGTCATAAGCTGCACAACATGGCTCAGGCGCTCGCCGATCTCGGAACGGACAAGCTGCCGGGCGTGGGATGCTCCGTAATCGGGCTGTCGGAGGTGGAGAACTCACGCGTGCTGGACGCACTCATCTCTCAGCCCAAACTCAAGGAGCGCGGCTATAAGTATGTGCACGTTGAGGGACCGGACAAGCGAGGCATCGACTGCGCCATGCTCTACAATCCGCGCTACTTCAGCGTAAAGGACGTACACCTCTATCCCTACGTGCCCGAGGAAGCAAAGGACTCCGGCTTCGTCACACGTGGCTTCCTTACCGTGAAGGGCGAGATGGCTGGCGAGCCCGTTGCCGTCATCGTATGCCACTGGCCCAGCCGCTTCTCTTCGCCATACTATCGCGAGGTGGCAGCACGTCAGGTAAAGAAGATAAAGGACTCGCTCATCGAGGCTGACAAGAACTGCAAGGTGATGGTAATGGGCGACATGAACGACGACCCCACAAACAAGTCGATGACCGAGGCGCTCTCATGCAAGCCCGACGTAGACAAGGTGGGCAAGGACGACATGTATAATCCCTGGTATAACATTCTCACCAAGGAGGGACGCGGAACGCTCTTCTACAGCGGCACGTGGAACCTCTTCGACCAGATTGTCCTCTCTCCCAACCTTATCAATAAGAACGGACGCAAGGACTATTCGTCTCTCAAGTTCTTACAGAACCAGATTCACATCCGCCCGTATCTTATCCAGAGCGAGGGCAAATACAAGGGTGCTCCGAAGCGTACCACGGCTGGCGGCGTATGGCTGGACGGATATTCTGACCACCTCCCCGTTGTGGTTTACCTCGTAAAGGAGCAGAAGTAATGATGTCAGAACACCAACTTAAGGATGGCACCACACAGACTCTTCCGCCTGTGGAGCGCCATCCTTTCACGCCTTTCCTTCCCGAAGGATGCCGTCTGCTGATGCTCGGCAGCTTCCCGCCTGGGGAGAAACGCTGGACAATGCACTTCTATTATCCAAACTTCACCAACGACATGTGGCGCATCTTCGGCATCTGCTTCTTCCAAGACAAGATGCGCTTCGTCAGCCAGGAGCACAAGACATTCTTCCTTGACGACATCAAACGCTTTCTTACCCTCCAGCGCATCGGCATGTACGACACCGCCACTGCCGTCCGCCGACTGAAGAACACGGCGTCGGACAAGGACCTCATGGTCGTGGAGCCTACTGACCTTAAGGCGATGGTAAGCGGCCTTCCCCTTCTTACCGACATCGTAACGACGGGACAGAAAGCCACCGACACGCTCGCTGAATGCTTCTCCATCAAGGAAAGTCCGAAGGTTGGAGAGCATACCACGTTCTGCTTTGAAGGACGTGAGTTGCGTCTATGGAGGATGCCAAGCAGCTCAAGGGCTTACCCGATGGCTGTGGAGAAGAAGGCGGAGTTCTATCAGAAGATGTTCGACAGTATATTCACACCGTAAATCTCTACTAAAAACAAGTATATGGAAAACAATAAAATCACAATTATAGGTATAGCAGGAGGCACCGGATCAGGCAAGACCACCGTTGTGAAGAAAATCGTGGAGGCTCTTCCGCCTCATCATGTAGCCGTGGTGCCTCTCGACTCGTACTATAACGACACCACAGGCATGACGGACGAGGAGCGCCATGCCATCAATTTTGACCATCCCGACGCTTTCGACTGGAAGCTTCTCATCAAGCAGATAAACGACTTGCGCGATGGAAAAGCCATCGAACAGCCCACATATTCCTATATTAAGTGTAACCGTGAGGAAGCCACCATCCACGTCGAGCCTAAGCCCGTCATCATCGTGGAGGGCATCATGGCCCTGCTAAACAAGCGCCTGCGCGACATGATGGACTTCCGCATCTTTGTGGACTGCGACTCGGACGAGCGCCTTATCCGAAACATCCAGCGCGACATCATTGAGCGCGGACGTACCGTACAGATGGTTGTCGACCGTTATCTGAAGGTTCTCAAGCCCATGCACGAGCAGTTTATCGAACCCACAAAGCGCTTCGCTCACGTCATCATACCTGAGGGAGGAGACAACGAGAAGGGCATTTCGATGGTATGCCGATACATCGAGAGCATCGTAAACGGCAATAATCCCAAACAGTAACCCCTAAACAACACCGCTATGCACATAAAACACACTCCTCTGAAGCGCATCGCCACTGCCCTGCTCTTCCTCGCCACCATACCAATGGCCACTATTGCTGCTACTGACGACTACGACACGCTCGTGGAACGTATCAGCAACGACTTCCAAAGTGCGCCGGACATAACGGCGGACTTGAAGACGTTCGACATCAAGAAAGGCAGCTTCAGCGACATCGACTACGCCAGTACAGCTCAGGACGGATGGCAGCCACGCACCCATCTCAATCGCCTCAGCAACCTTGTCTATGCCTACACCAACAAGAAGAGCAAGCTGTATGGCAACGAGAACGTATATAACGACATCGTGAAGGCTCTGTCATACTGGATGGAACGTCGCCCGAAGAGCACCAACTGGTGGTACGCTCAGGTGGCTGAACCTCAGTCGCTCGGCGTGATGCTCGTCAAGATGAGACAGGGCAAGCACCATCTGCCCAAACAGCTGGAGCAGAACATCCTCAATCACATGCGCGAAGACGGCGGCGATCCTGCCAAGTGGACCGGTGCAAACCGCACCGACCTGTGCCTCCATTGGATTTATCGTGCAGCCGTAGAGCGTAACGATGCCGACCTGAAACGTGCTATGGAGCTGGCTTTCGAGCCTATAAAATACACTACAGGCGAGGGCTTTCAGTGTGACGGCAGCTTCTTCCAGCATGGACAGCAGTTCTATATCGGAGGCTACGGCGACGAGATTCTGAAGGGCATCACGCAGATAGCTGGATATGCTGCGGGCACGAAGTTTGCGCTCAGCGCTGACAAGAAGGAGATGGTAAGGCAGTTTATGCTCCATTCGTTTTATCCCACCATACGCGGAAAGTATAAGATTTACAACACCTTGGGACGTGGTGTGAGCCGCAACAACTCGCTCAACGCTTCCAATACAGCCCTTTACGCCCGCCGTATGATGACCATCGACCCTGAATATGCCGCACAGTATCAGGACATCGTATCAAGAATAGAGGGTAAGGCTAAGGCTGACAAGGGCGTCGCATCCGCCAACACCCACTTCTACAGGGCTGACTACACGCTACACACACGCCCCTCTTATTCCGTAGGCGTGCGTTTCTGCTCCACTCGTACCTCACGCATGGAGTATGGCAACGGCGAGAATCTGAAGGCTTACTACGTGTCGGACGGCAGCTGCTCCATAAATAAGACGGGCGACGAATATCTCAATATCTTCCCCGCTTGGAACTGGACGCGCATCCCCGGCGTTACTGCTCCCGTTACGGAGCGTGTGCCGCTGGGCAAGAAAGACTGGGAGCTGCGAGGCACATCGCAGTTTGCGGGTGGCGTGACCGACTCCATCTACGGAGCCTCAACGTACGCTTACTACGACTCCTACGACGGCATAAACACCGGAGCACGCAAGTCTTGGTTCTTCTTTGACGACGAAGTGGTCTGCCTCGGAGCCGGCGTTACGTCGTCATCACAAAGCGACGTGCAGACAACCGTAAACCAATGTCTGGACAATGCCAAGTGGAGCATGGACTATAAGGACGGCAACGGCAAGTCACAGCTCAAGCTGTCTGACAACATTACGAAGACCGACATCCGGTGGGTGCGCCATAACGGTGTGGCTTACGTCTTCCCGAATGGAGGCAAGGTGACTGTAGAGCGCAAGAAGCAGACAGGCAACTGGCACGACATCAACAACGTGGAGCCTAACCGTACGTCTACGCTCGACGTAGCCACCGTGGCAATCGACCACGGCACACGTCCGCAGAATGCCTCTTACGCCTACGTCATCGTTCCCGAAAACACGTCGGACAATGCCCTCGACAAGTATGCACAAAGCAATGAGGTCAGCATTCTTTCCAACAGCAAGAAGCTCCAGGCTGTACGTCGTGGCGGACTCGGAGTCTGGCAGATGGTGTTCCATGAGAAGGGAAAGTATAAGGACGGTGACATCGAGGTGAAGACCGACCGTCCCTGTGCGCTTATGGTACGCCGCAGGGCAGACGGTCATGTCTGGCTGCACGTGGCTGACCCGGCACAGAAGCAGCAGACCATAAAAGTGGAGGTGAAGCTGAAGGGAAGTCTCAAGAAGGCAAAGAAGGTAAAGTGCAGTTTCGGCTCGACAGGCGAAAAGGCAGGAGCCACAAAAGCATATTGCCTAAAATAAATAAGCTTTAAAACTTATGAAAACTTACATAAAGCGGCTTTTTTTATTCGTTTGCGGGCGTGCCTTTAGAATAATATTCGTACATTTGCAGAATAGATAGTTAAAGACAAGCCAAACATAACTAAATATAAAGGTAGTATGAACAAAAGCGACAGCATCATAATCATCCCCACATATAACGAAAAGGAAAACATCGAGAAGATCATACGCGCCGTCTTCGCCCTCGAGAAGTGCTTCCACATCCTCGTCATCGACGACGGAAGCCCCGACGGAACAGCAAAGATAGTGCATCATCTCATCGACACGGAGTTTGCCGACCGCCTCTTCATCGTGGAGCGCAGCGGCAAGTTGGGACTCGGCACCGCCTACATCACAGGATTCAAGTGGGCGCTCGAGCACGGCTACGACTACATCTTCGAGATGGACGCCGACTTCTCTCACGACCCTGCTGACCTGCCGCGCCTTTACGCTGCATGCCACGACGAAGGCTACGACCTCGCCATCGGTTCGCGCTACGTAAGCGGCGTCAACGTCGTCAACTGGCCTATGGGACGCGTACTGATGAGCTACTTCGCTTCAAAGTACGTGCGCATGGTCACTGGTTTTCAGGTACACGACACCACAGCGGGCTTCAAGTGCTATCGCCGTTGCGTGCTCGAGTCTATTCCGCTTGACCAAATCCGCTTCAAAGGCTACGGCTTCCAGATTGAGATGAAGTTCACGGCATACAAGATGGGTTACAAGATTAAGGAGGTGCCCGTAGTGTTCGTCAACCGTCGCGAAGGTGTCAGCAAGATGAGCGGTGGCATTTTCTCCGAAGCGTTCTTCGGAGTTATGCGTCTGCGTTGGGACGGATGGTTCAGAAAGTATCCTAAGGCAAAACATTAAAACATTCGAGATACGTCGAGAGGACATCCTTAAATGCTTATGGAAATAAGAGAGATTAGCAACATATATTCAGCCCTGCCTCAGTGCGGGGCTTTTTTGAAAGCTGTAAATGACGAGTCGGTGAAGCATTTATTCCTTAAGGGAATGGTTGCTTCATCGGCTCCTGTGTTTTTTGCGGCAGCCGCAAGCCGTACAGAAAACGACAAGAAAGGGACGCAGAAACCGCTCACGGCTGTCTTCATACTGCAGGACAATGACGAGGCAGGCTACTTCTATCATGACCTGACGCAGATTCTCGGTACGGACAACGTGCTGTTCTTCCCGTCATCCTATCGCCGTGCCGTGAAGTACGGACAGCGCGACGCAGCCAACGAAATCCTGCGCACGGAGACTCTCTCACGCCTCTCGGCGGCTCATACGGATAGAAAAGGGAAGGGCAATCCGGGCTTCCTCTATGTGGTAACATGTCCTGAAGCTCTCAGTGAGCTTGTGGTGTCGAAGCGAAACCTCGACGAGCGCACCATAAGCATCGGCGTAGGCGACATCGTAAACCTCACTGACCTCGGACGAAAGATGCGCAGTCTTGGCTTTGAGGAAGTAGACTACGTTTACGAACCGGGACAGTTTGCGATGCGCGGAAGCATCGTCGACGTCTATTCTTACTCGTCCGAACTGCCCTTCCGCATCGACTTCTTCGGCGACGAGGTGGACACCATCCGCACGTTCGAGGTGGCCGACCAGCTCTCGAAGGACTCGAAGAAGACGGTTCAGATTGTTCCCGAACTGGCACAGACCGTCACAGACAAGCAGCCCTTCACTGCCATGCTGCCCGAAGACGCCCTGTTGGTCTTCAAGGACCGCCTCTATCTCTGCTCTGCCATTGAGCAGATTTATGACAACGGTTTCTCCAAGCAAGCCTTCACGGAGCGTCTTGAGGGTGCCACGGAGATGGAGCAGGAGCAGATTATGCGCGAAATGCGTAAGGAGAACAATCTGGTCAGCGGCATAGAATTTCGCAAAGCTATCAGCGGTTTCCGCTTCATCGAGATGGGAGCACATCCGTCCGGCACTCCCCAAACCACCATCACATTCAACATTTCGCCGCAACCGCTGTTTCATAAGAACTTCGAATTGCTGGCTCAGACTCTCGAAGACTTCCTGCTTCAAGGCTATCGTCTTTATATTCTTGCGGACAGCGAGAAGCAGACACGCCGCCTGAAGGAGATTTTCGAGAGCGACGAACTGCGTGCCGTACGCAACGCCCGCCATCAGAAATCGCCCAATTCGGAGGCTCTCTCCGTAGCTGACAACATCACGTTCACGCCCGTTGACCACACTCTGCACGAGGGATTCGCCGACGCCGACCTGCGTCTGTGCTTCTTTACGGACCACCAGATATTCGACCGTTTCCATAAATACAACCTAAAGTCGGACGCTGCACGGACCGGAAAGATGGCGCTGACGATGAAGGAACTGCAGGAAATGGAGCCGGGCGACTTCATCGTACACGTGGATTTCGGCATCGGCAAGTTCGGCGGACTCTTACGCGTACCGGTCGGCGACAGCTATCAGGAGGCCATACGCATCTATTATCAGCACGGCGACATCGTGGACGTGTCAATACATTCGCTCTACAAGATATCCAAATACCGCCGTGCCGACACCGGCGAACCGCCACGCCTCAGCGCTCTCGGCACGGGTGCGTGGGACCGACTGAAGGAACGCACGAAGAAGCGCATCAAGGACATCGCGCGTGACCTTATCAAGCTCTATTCGAAACGTCGCCACGAGAAGGGATTCCAGTTCTCTGCCGACTCTTACCTGCAGCACGAGCTGGAGGCTTCGTTCCTATATGAGGACACGCCGGACCAGTCGAAAGCCACGCAGGACGTAAAGCATGACATGGAGAGCAACCGACCTATGGACCGCCTCGTATGCGGCGACGTGGGATTCGGCAAGACGGAAGTGGCCATACGCGCCGCCTTCAAGGCTGCCACGGACGGCAAGCAGGTGGCTGTACTGGTGCCCACCACGGTGCTGGCGTTCCAGCATTACAAGACATTCCTCAGCCGCCTGAAGGAGATGCCCGTCCGCGTGGACTATCTCTCACGTGCCCGCACAGCCAAGCAGACCCGCGAGGTGCTTGCCGATCTGAAGGAGGGCAAGATTGACATTCTCATAGGCACGCACAAGCTAATAGGCAAGTCGGTGGAATGGCATGACCTCGGACTGCTCATCATCGACGAGGAGCAGAAGTTCGGCGTGGCTACGAAGGAGAAGCTGCGCAAGCTGAAGACCAACGTGGACACGCTCACCATGTCTGCCACCCCCATCCCGCGCACGCTCCAGTTCTCGCTGATGGGAGCACGAGACATGAGCATCATACGCACGCCGCCACCAAACCGCTATCCCGTCCAGACCGAACTGGGCGTATACGGACACGAGATAATAGCCGACGCCATCAACTTCGAGATGTCGCGTAACGGACAGGTCTACTTCGTGAACGACCGCATATCCAACCTTCCCGAGATAGCCGCGCTCATCCATAAGTATGTCCCTGACGCACGAGTGGCCATCGGTCACGGTCAGATGAATCCGGAAGAGCTTGAGAAAATCCTCATCGGCTTTATGGATTATGATTACGACGTGCTCCTCTCCACGTCCATCGTGGAGAACGGCATCGACATCTCCAACGCCAACACCATCATCATCAACGACGCCCACCGCTTCGGACTCTCTGACCTCCATCAGATGCGAGGACGTGTGGGACGCTCCAACCGCAAGGCGTTCTGCTATCTGCTGGCTCCGCCAAAGTCGGTGCTGACGCCTGAGGCACGCCGCCGACTGGAGGCATTGGAGAATTTCTCCGAACTCGGCAGCGGATTTAATCTTGCCATGCAGGACCTCGACATCCGCGGCGCGGGCAATCTGCTCGGTGCCGAACAAAGCGGATTCATGGAGGATCTCGGCTACGAGACTTATCAGAAAATCCTCAATCAGGCTGTCACCGAACTAAAGAACGAGGAATTCCAGGACATCTACGCTGAGGAGATAGCACAGGGTAAGGAAATCAGCGGCGACGAGTTTGTGGAGGATTGCGCACTGGAGAGCGACCTGGAGATGTATTTCCCCGAGACCTACGTCCCCGGTTCGGCAGAAAGAATGTTCCTCTATCGCGAGCTCGACAACATCAGCGACGACGACCAGCTGGACGCTTATCGCAAAAGACTGGAAGACCGCTTCGGCAAGATGCCGAAGGAGGGAGAGCAGCTGCTCCTCGTTGTGCCGCTAAGAAGAATCGGCAAGAAGCTCGGTTGCGAGAAGATCATCCTCAAGCAGGGCCGCATGCAGATGCAGTTTGTGAGCAATCCAGAGTCAGCCTACTACAAGAGTCAGGCTTTCGGACGCGCCCTCAACTATATATCTTCGCACACCCGTCGCTGCAATCTCAAGGAAGCCAGAGGCCACCGCTTCATGATTGTGACCGGCATCACATCGGTGGGCGACGCTCTGGAAGTGCTGAAAGAAATAGACAACATGTAATGGCAAGAGCCACACATTAAACATTAACAAACAGTAAACAACATACAATCATGGCATGCAAGCTTCTTCTTATACGTCACGGCGAGACCGTTGACAACGTAAACCGCATCATGCAGGGTCAGACACCGGGCAAACTTACAGAAAACGGCATCAATCAGGCACGCAGTCTCGGCGCCGAACTGAGCCAAAAACACATCGACGCCTTCGTATCGAGCGACCTCCAACGTGCCGTCGACACCTGTGTGGAGGTGGCTGCCCCCCACTTCCAAGGCGACCGCCACACTGCTCTCGACAACATCTTCCAGACTCCGCTGCTCAGAGAGCGCGACTGGGGCAGCTTCACCGGTCGATACATCCCCGACCTGAAGGACGCCAAGTGGACTCCGGACATCGAGACCACAGACGCCATGCGCCAACGTGCCAACGCCTTCCTCCAGCTTATGCGCCAGCGTTACGACGGCAAGACAGTAGCCGCCGTAGGTCACGGAATAATAAACAAAGCCATACAGTCCGTCTTCTTCGGCAAGCCAATGCAGGAAATCGAGCCGATGAAGAACGGAGAAGTAAGGGTGTTGGAGGTGTAAAAAAAAAACGATGATGCCATTTCTGACATCATCGTTTTTTTATGTTTTCTTCTTTATCTCTTTACAATCTTTACTGTCTTCTGCGTACCATCCGCCATTTTCATTGTCTTAAGATAGATACCACTTGAAGGGTTGCTCACCCGACGTCCACTAAGGTCGCAGAAGCTTACGCTCAAAACTCTGTCAGCATCATCAGTCACACCATTGACGGCTGTAGGTCTGAATCCGTCTTCCGTTATCTCAAACTCCACCAGATTCGACTTATACACCTTATCATTGTATTTATACATAGCCTGAATGCCAACCTTGGACACTCCGTCCATATAGAAGAACATGTTGTGCATACTTCCTGTGAAGTTGAAATCATAACCATCGCTGAACGAGTAAGGAATGTCTGTCATCGCCTCCTTTAGCAATACATATTCGTCAGGATAAGCCGTAAACAGTTCTCCATCGAAATATAAGTTGTAGTAGAGATAGTCAGCATTGAGCAGGTTATCGTCAACCGACATGTTATCAAGCCAATACAGCATTGCGCCATAACCATAGTTAGGGTCGTAAGGACGGAATTCCAGCAAATCGGGATCCTTAGGATTGGCAGGCAAATCATTCCAAGGCTTCATCTGCGGTTCCATAAAAACATTGATGAATTTCACGGTGCTCGTACCCATATTCACGCCAAACATTTTGTCCGACTTAAGGGTCTTGCTCTCTGCGTCATAATCGAACGATATAGATTTCACGAAGAAGAAGCTGTCCGCCTCCTGATGATAATAATCGCTCCACACCTTCTCGCTTCCTAAGGCACTGAAATAAGCATGGCATTTGTTCTCCTTATCCACGCCCATGTATTTCTTGCCCTCAAACACCACCTTGTCGCCGTCAATCTTACCCTTTACCCAATTGTCCGGGGCAGAATCGGTCAAACCTCCAAGATAGAAGTCATTGCCGTCAATAGCCGCATTAATGATACGCGAATCATACTGTTCACCCGTATTCACAAAGTCAAGCTGAAACTTCATTTTGTTCGCAGATGCAGAAGGAACACAAGGCTCATCCTTTATCTTGCTCCAAGTCTGATAGTAGTCGCCGAAACCTGTCCATTCGCCGGCACCATTGCAAAGAGCAAGAATCACGCCATTGTCCAGATTGTCAACACGAATAAGCGAGTCGTTACGAAGGACATAATTGATGGTCTGCGAAGTTTCGTCAAGGTCAAGCGATGTACGCTCGGCATTTATCCTACAACGGTAAAGATAGAAGAATTCCACAATACCCGTCGGATTGCCATCATCGTCCATTCCTTCTTGAGCCACATATTTCTGTGGGAAGACAAACTTAATGGTATCACCTTCAGCCTTCTCGCCTTTCACCCAAGTGTTGGGAGAAATAGTGCTGACGATATTCTGAATATACACCTCACCGTTGTCTGTTTCGACATAACGCTCAACAGTGCCGTCGGAAGCCGACGAATACACACTGTTGAAGAAAGTCATGAAGCCCTCGCCAGTACCATAAAGGTTGTCGTGCAGGGTTCCCTTTGGCTGTTCGGTGATAATGTCAGCATTGCCGGCAGCCTTCTTCATGCGTGCCAACATAGCCGTCTTATTGCCGATTGGCGACATGACAATGTCCACAGGCTTGCCCGTAGGCTTGTCCTTCATCGATCGGTATGTCGAAAGTGGTTGTGCAAAAGACATTGTTGCAAGCGTTGCTGCCGCAAGCGCCATATATAATCTCTTCATAAACATTAGGATTTAGTGTTAGTAGGTTACTAATTCTATTTCACAAGGAACTTGCCCGCTTTCACCTGACCGCCGTAATTAGCATAATATGTGTAAACACCAGGAGCGGAGAAACGAATCTGGGCTGTACCCTTGACCGCCTGTTGAGCCACACGACGTCCCGAAGCATCCCATACAGTTAATGTGGTGGGCACATCTCCTGCAACAAAGCTCACCTGACGGTTGCCGAACTGAAGTTCGAATGACCCGCCATTATCCGAAGAAGGCAGCGGGCTGCTGATGCTGGTGGCAATATCGTCCAAATCCTTACGGTCGATTTTATAAAGACCGCTGCCAGAAGGAGCTCCAGGATAATTATAAACAGCCAAATAAACGCAGTCGTCAGCAGGAACTATGGTTAGCGGAGAAAGATATATGCGCTCGCTGTCGGGATTATACTGGTTGTAGGGCAGTCCTTCAGAGATGTTATACCACTTCTCGCCGAAATCAGGAGTGAAATACAATCCACGCTGCTGCAAGCCAACATAAATGTTTTTGTCGTCACTTGCCAAAGAACGCACATTGTTGTCCATCAGACCTTCAGGACGATAAACCTCTCCCCATTCGCCATTCTTGTCAAGCGTAAGAAGGAAAGGAACAGCGAAAGTGTCGTTCATGACAGAACGACCCAAAACAAGCTTGTCCTTATACTGTGTTGACACAGCCATAAAATTGCTGTCATATCTGACCGGAGTCCATGTAAGCGTCTCGTCATCAAGGACAAACACGAAATAAATGCCAAAGGCATAGAGACGTCCGTTATAGTCGACAAGCTGATAGATGTTCTCTACGTATGTTTCAGGCTCATCGCCCTTACCCTTGCCTTTATCTCCATCTTCATCAGCAAAACTATAGGTGAGCGAATTGATGTCGGTCTTCTTCCATGTCTCGCCATAATCTTCGCTATACACGATACCGCCCTGGCAGAAGTCGCCCACAAAGAGCTTGCCGTTATGCACAGCCATAGCATAGGCAACAGTCTGGTTTGTCTGATCGCCTAATACATCCTTCACTGCATCCTCATAGAACAAAGACTTCCATGTCTTGCCGTTATCGTCAGAACGGGCGATACAGGTACTCGAACCGGCAGCAAAGATATAGTTACCGAAATGAAGGAATTTGCTATACATATAGTCCTCGGCATTGGTATGCACCCAACTGGCTCCCTTGTCGGTGGACAGATATATGCCTCCGGCATAGTCGTAACGATAGTCTGAAAGCAACAGGTTGCCTGATGGGGTAACGTCGGTTGAATAAGTTGCTTCAAGTTCTTTCACAAGTTTCCATTGGGCGGAAACCTGAAGAGAAGCTAAACACAATCCTGCCAAAACGATGGCACGGAAGGAATTGAGTAGGTTAAGTTTCTTCATAAGCCATAATGTTAAAAGAACAACAATCGAGTTAAATCTGCGCCAAATTTACAAATAAAAGCTAACAAAAACAACTTTTTGCTTATTTATTTTCACTTTTCATACCAATATTATTTCAGACCGACTCCAGCGCCGTGTCCCGAGGGGACACGTTATTGTCAGAAACCCACTGCAAGCTCCGAAGGAGCGCAGCTGTGGGATAAGCATCCCCTCTCCGTCTCTTGGTTCCGCAAAGCGGGACCGACTATCATCCTCAATATCATACAGGATGTGTAAGTCCCCCTTCGGGGAACTGTATTTAGGTGGAGGTGTCGCACGTACCCACAGCTGCGCTGCTTCGCAGCTTGCAGTGGGTTTCATTATTATAGGTCCCGCTCCGCGGAACCCGCAGCTCATACGATTTGCATTATCTTCCTGTCTAAAGACCCTGTCTTCCCGTCTAAACACGAAAAAAGGGTTTCGCAATTTTATATCGCGAAACCCTTTTTATTATGTCAATGCAATGCGGCGATGCCGCTTACATTCTTTCGTCTTATTACTTAACGACAACCTTGCGTGTTGTACCGTCAGAGAGCTTGAGGATGTTGATGCCCTTAACAGGAGCAGAAACCTCTGAACCGTCAGCAGCGTAGCGAGCTACGACTGTAGCGTTCTCTGAAGTCTCAACGCCCTTGATGGCTGTTGCCTGACCCTTCGGAAGCTCGAGGAACTGGCACTGGTTAACCCATACGTTGTTGAGGTCAGCGTTGTAGTAGTTCTTGCCTTCAACTGTAACAACGAACGGAAGGCTTACGAAAGCCACTGCGTTAAGAGTGTTCTTGTTTTCGTTGTAGTTGTACTGCTTCTTAGGAATTGTAACCTCGTAAGTCATCTCGAAGTTGTCACCGTTCCATGTGATCACATCACCCCAAGGATTCTCTGTGCCGATTACGCGGAGAACATTCTCGTGGTTGTATGTACCAATCCAGCCGTTGGGGCTGTACTGCTTTGACTTAACGCCGTTCTCAGTAACGTAGAGACCGAGAGTTGCGCCCTCAAGAATCTTGCCAGCACCCTTAACACCCTTACCCGTAATGGTGATGTTCAGAGTAGCGTCCTTAAGGTTGGGGTTGTCACCAACAGTGAGGTTGGTCTCCATCTGGAGGTTAACTACTGAAGGAGCAATCTCATCCTCCTGGTCGAGGAGGTTACCCATCTGTGTAGCGAAGCCGTCTGTATCCTCAGTAGCGATGTTTGTAGCGAGCTGATTGCCGCCCAAGTTAAAGCGGTTGAAGTTAGCTGAAGGATAGCCAGATGTAGAGTAGCCGAGCAGAGGCTCTGCATTAGAGTTTGTGTAAGGATCCGGGTTTTTAGGATCGAGGTCACCATGGACAGCTACCCAAGCAACGTCCTTACGGCTCTTAGCGAGAGCGCGGAGAGCTTCATAACCCCACGGACAGTATACGCAGCTTGTGCTGGTGAACTGCTCTACGAGGTTGTACTGACGTGTAGTGGTCTCAGTGTAAACACGGAACTGTGCAGCAGCAAGGTCGTCGCTTGTGTCGCCAGAAGGATCCTCACCGTTAACTTTCTTCACCTTAACGCCAAGAACGTGTGCGCCGTTCTCGAGGTTGTACTCAGAGAGATCGAGGGTTGCACCCAACTTCACATACTCGTCGCTGATAGAACCATCCTTAGGCAATGTAAGCTCTGCTACTGCCTTGTTGTCGAGAAGAACGTCGAAGGAAGCGTTTGTACATGCCTTAGAACCAGAGTTGTTAACATAGAACTCGAACGGAAGCTTCTCGTCGGGCTTGAGCATCGGGTTGGTAGCAACCTGAGCAATGCTGAGGTCGTCGGGGAATCCGCCTTCCTTCTCAACGATGAGCTGGATACAGATAACGAACTCATTAGAAACCTGGTACCAACCAGTTCCCTGACCGAGGTCACCATAAGCGAGAACGCCTGATGTGCCCGAACCAGCTGCGATAGGATAGCACTCGTCTGTGTACTTACCACCGCTCTGGGTTGACTTCTGTGTGTATGTGTAACCAAGTACAAGACCATTTGTAACGTCGTTTACGTCAAGAGCCTTATCGAAGGTCACCTCGTTCCACTGCTGGTCGAACTCGCCAGTTGTCTGGTCCTGTTTAGAAACCTTCTGTGAAGAAGCTGCCTTGCTTGTATAGAGAGTAGGGGTAGATTTACCGTTCACTTGCTCGATAGTGTAGAGCTCTACGTTAGCAGAAGAGCCAAGAGAAGCGTAGATGAGGTAACGAGCACCAACAATCTTAGCGCCCTTGAATTTAGCGAGGTCGCTTGCGTCCATTGCGTTGTAAACGCCCTTAACCTTATTGCCTGCAGAAGGAAGACCGATACCGCCAGCCATTGTGCCTGAACCAGCAACACCTACTGTCTTCTGATTGGCGTTAAGCTTCTGGGGAGCAAGGCTCTTCTTAGCTACGTTAACCTGTGAAGGATCAACGACGTTGTGAAGCTTTACGTTGCCTGCCTTTGCTGTCACCATGTTGTGCTTGCTTAACTGAACCGAAGAGGTCAGATACTGCGCGTTAGCTGCAGATGCACTGAGCATGAGCGCGCAAAGTGAAAGTAAAATTCTGTTCATAATAATAGAATTATTTGGTGAATAATAGTAAAAATTTTCTGTTTATTTTGCTCTTTACTTGACAATTTTGACTGTCTTGCCGTTAGAGAGCTTCACGATGTTCAGACCCTTCTGTGTGGTCTGGATCTGCTTGCCAGTGGCGTCGTAGATGCCAGTAACCTCAACATTCTGACCGTCCTTGATGCCGTTGATGGCTGTTGCGCCCTTCACGAAGTGGATGGTGATGGAAGGCATCGGATTGTCAAGGTCTTCCTCGTCTACGAGCTCATAAACCTCTTTGGTCCAGATGCCGACCTTCTGTATATCAATATTGTAATACTCAAGCTTGAGTGTTACCTCACAAGTACCGTCAGCCTCAGGGAACCATTCTGTATTGAGGCTCTTTGTCTGATTAGGACTCATAGGACCTCCTTCAGTTCTGCCCATACCTAACTTGTCAGTAGCATCAGCACATGATGCCGGGAAACAACACTGGAAGCTACCGTTATCCAAGCGCGTAATATTATACAATGTTCCAACAGCCTTCTTTTCGTTGGTGTTGTTTCTTACGTATACTTCGCTGGGCACCTGCACCATACCGAAGTCATCTTCCTCTACGTGGTTGGCAGTCCAAACTGTACCACTCGGAATCTCCTTGCCGTCCTTGTCAACGAAAGAGAATGTTTTGTCCACCTGAGCGTATGAAGCTGTAGTGAACATTGCTGCTGCGATGAGCAGAAGTGATTTTATTGATTTCATAATAGTTTACTTTTTTTGAATGTGTTAAGTGTGTTTACTTTTCAGTTTCTCCCTCGTGCTCCACGAGGTGCTTCTTGGCTACGTTCTCCACGCCGCTGTCGTTGTAAACGAATGCTACGACGGCGATGTTGTCAGCGTTCCAAGCCTCGGGCAGCTTGTAAGAATACTGCTTTGTTGTGGTCTCGCCTTCCTTTACGGTGACGTCCTCGCCCCATGTGCCGTTAACGGCAGCACGGAACACGTGGTTGTGAATGTACTCCTTGTTGGACTTTCCGTCCGGCATCATCTGCAAAGCCTTTACGCCGTCCTCAACAATCCATACCTGAAGCTTGCCGTTCACTGTTCCGTTAACGCCGTCAGCTCCCACTTTTGTGGTGAGTGTGCGTGTGGCAACATCGTATGCGTTGGCTATTTTCACGGAGAGGTTAGCCTTTTCAGAGATGATGGTGCTCACCATAGCAGCCCAGTTGTTGTAGTGGCTGTCCGGCGAAGTCTTTCTGTTGAAGATCACCCAAGGCTGGCCCATCTTGTTCTCCTTGTCCCAATGTGTGTAATACTCGTTGCCGGTGTCGGTCATCAGACCCACTGTTTTCGAGTTGCCTGCGAATCCGAGCGGACCGCTATGGACACCCACTGCGATGACGTTGTCCTCACCGTATGTGTCGACGATGCCGTTGATGATTTCCGTACCGGTGGGGCAGTTGACGCAACGCTGTCCTGTGAAGTCCTCGATGAGGATGGCGCGTCCCACTTCCGCCGGCTTTACGTATATTAGTCGGTCTCCCTCGTCAATGTTGCTGCACGAAGCGGCAGCCATTGCCATGGCTGCTGTTGCCACGCCGAGGAATAAGTTCTTTATTTTCATGATGAGAATGATCAGAAGTTATAGTTGTAAGATACTGTCACGCCCTTGCTTGCGGGCACATAGCGGCAGACGCCACCCGAGCAGTTATATCCTGCACGTGTCTTGCCGTAGCCTACCTGCAGACGGTGTGCGCCAGCGGTGAAGGTCACAGAGCCGTTGATGTAGTGCTCCTTGTGTGTGCCCTTTGTCTCGTCGATGGCACCCGTAGCGTTATAGTAGTGCTCCGCACCGTTATACTGGTCGCTGATGGTGAACATGAAGTGCGGCAGGAACGACAGCTCGAGCAGTCCGAAGTACCAGTCGCCCTGGTCTTGCTCAGTATGCAGATACTGTGCCTCGCCACGGAGTGTCAGCTTGTTGTTGATGCGATACTTTCCTTCTGCGATATAGATGTCAGAATGGATGAGTCCGCCCTCTCCCTCTACTACAGACTTGTTGTAGAACTGGTTCATGTACATGAGGTTGAGCTTGAACGACTTCGACAGCTTCTTCTCAATCTGGACGTTGAGGTCCTGATAGTATGTCTTGTCGCCCCACTTCCAGAAAGCAGAACCGTATCCGTCCGTACCCGGTCCGCCGCCCTTCTTCTTGTTCTGCTCGATGGAGTGAACGTGCGAGAAGTTGAGCTTGAGGCTTGTGCCGTACTTGCCGCCGAGTGCCGTGTGGCGCTTGAACTTATATCCGAACTCTGCCTGATAAGCCCACTCGCCGTTGAACTGTGTGGCGTAGGGATAGAGAGCAGCGAGAGCGTATGTCTGCTGGAAGGCGAATGCGGGAAGGTGGTTGATGAAAGCCGCCGTACCGTTCTCCGTGCGCTTGCTGCGGAAGCCCATGTTGTCCGAGCGCTTAGCCTGGAGCAAGAGGCTCATGCCGCTGCGCGAGTAAGATGTGGAGAGCATTGCCACGTAACCCTTGCGGTAGATGTATGGGAAGTTCTTGTCGAACGAGGGATCTTCTGTCTTCTGTGCGTATTCAGCGAGGACGCTGAAGTCGCCTGCCTGAAGGTTGGCTCTCACGTCGAAGGCGTTGGTGTTCTCCGGCAGACGCAGCTTGTGCGTCGGGTCTGCCATGATGTCGTCGTCAGCCTTCTCATGCTTGTTCACCCACGATCCGCCGAGGGTAAGGAATGTGCCCTTCTGCTGCATCTTCTCGAACCACTGGTCTACGCTTACTTCGAGGTCAGCACCAGAGACGAGCGATGTGTAGTCCCAGTAACGGCGCTGCTTTCCTGCGAGTGCCTTCACCTGCACGCCCTTGAAAGGACGTACCACGAGGCGTCCGCCGAGCAGCGAGTTGTCGATGCCGAGTGAGCGCTCCTCGTATGTGCGGAGGATGAATCCCGAACCGAACTGCTCGTAGAAGTTACCGAGTGTGAGTTCTGCGTTCTTGATCTTACCTTTTACATAATAGAACGGTACGCCCCATCCCTTGAAGTCTTTTTCAAAACCTGGGAGAGGATGTTCGAGATATTCGAGACGTGCGCCGGCGTCCACATACTTCGAGAGTGCGTGCACTTCGGCGTAGGTGTTGGTAAGCACCTTGTCGTCGTACGTGCCCGTACCGATGTTGTGGTCTTCCTGCGGCACGAGGATGTCGCTCTGAACGCTACCAGTGATGGTGACGTCGTAGTCTTTCGTGAGCTTTATCTTCTGTGCGTTGACCGCAGCCGACGTCATCATGCCAGCGAGCATGAGCGCGAGAGTCTTGTTCATTTATTCCTTCTGTTGTTGATTGTCTTTACTTGTTAATGAGTTCTCTTACCTTCTCGATAAGTTCTTCCTCTGCACCCTCAGTATAGCCGTTGTGCTTAGCCACGATGTTGCCCTCGCCGTCGCAAACGATTACGTAAGGAATGGTCTGGATGCCGAGTGCGCGCTTGAAGTCGCTGTTGGGATCGAGGAGCACCTCATACTGCCAGCCGTGGTTGTCGACGAGGGGCTTCACCTTATTAATATTCTGTGCCTGGTCGATGGAAACGGCGATGATCTTCACACCGGTCTCCTTCTGCCAGTCCTCATACACCTCGCTGATGGCGGTGAGCTCGCGGTTGCAGGGCTTGCACCATGTAGCGAAGAAGTCGATGATGAACGGCTTACCGTCGTTGCGGAGTGTGTCAGTAGACACTGTCTTTCCGTCAATGCCCTTAAGGACTACCTTAGGAAGCTGTGCGCTTGCTGTGGTGAAAACTGCAAGCAGCAAAAGAGTAGCAAGTATTAATTTCTTCATAGTTGTAAGTATTTTGTTGCAAAATTATATAAATATCTCATTGCTTGCACGATATTATGGTTAATTTTATCTAAAATGTATACACATCGCATTGATATACAGGGATGAATTTTCAAAATGCGCGATGTTTGCGAAAACAAATTGCTTTTTGATTTTTTGACAGGAAGACAGGGAGGGTTGGACAGGAAGACAGGTTATTTAGACAGGAAGACATGAAGACAGGTTTTTTTAGACTGGAAGACAGGTTATTAGGGAATGGGACAAACATAGGAGGCTATGGCGTCTCGCCATAGCCACGCACCCACGGACAGTTAATCAATAATATGCTGATTGGCGGTCTGCTATGGGAGGATGCAAGCAAATGAAGCATTAGCTGCAGGTTCCGCGGAGCGGGACCTATATCATGAAACCCACTGCAAGCTGCGAAGCAGCGCCGCTGTGGGCAAGTAACTCCACCCCCTTATTATTTTGTTCCGCGAAGCGGGACAAACATACCAAGTAGAAGGCACTTGCAAAAGTGCCTATACAAAGGGGTATGACATAATTGAGCACTAACCCATGACAAAGGACTTGTGGCGCAAGATTTTGGATGAGGTGAGTGTAACAAGGTTATATAATACAACCTTCTGAAATACAAACAAATATTCCTAATAAGAAAAATTTATGGTACGGAATTTAGGATCAAATCTTAGGGGACGACTAAGGAATACAGATTTACCTGTCTCCAAATGTTTATTTCCTCTTTTTGAAGCGGTTGTTAATTCTATCTACGCAATAGATGACCGAATAGCTTCTGCAGATTCGTTTGCTTTAACTGAAGGGAAAATACGAGTTACGCTGAATCGTTCTTCAGATAGTGACCTGTTCGGAGGAAAAGCAGAACTATCTAATATAACGATAGAAGATAACGGTATAGGATTTGACGACAACAATTACAATTCTTTTTGCGAGTTGGACTCAATGTACCGTGCAAACAGAGGTTGTAAGGGTATAGGTAGATTGCTTTGGCTAAAATGTTTTGCGAGTGTTGAAATAGAGAGTTTCTACAAATCAGATGATGGTGCCATAAAAAATAGGCATTTTGCATTTACATCGGATGGTATTACAGATTTGCCAGAAACAAATACTGAAGAAAAGTGCATTGGAACAAAGGTTATTCTCAGAGGTCCCATGAATGCATACAAAAAAGCAATTAGTAAGTATGGACAGGAAACTATAGCAAAATCATTATTCGAGCATTGTTTGTGGTTCTTTCTCCGTAAAGGTTCATGTCCCGATATAAGAATTATTGATGGATGTGATGTTACTAATCTTTCAGAACTCTATGATAGCTATTTGTACGACAAAGACAATAACCAAGTCTCATTTAAAATAGCAGGAGAGACGTTTGATATTCTTCATGTTAGATTGCAAAAATCAGAAAACAATAATCTGATTTCTTATTGCGCTGGCAACCGAATAGTGAAAAACGAAAAGATAAAAGATGTTGTTGGATTATACGATTCTGCAATAGAAACACAAGGTGGTCCATTTTATTACAAATGCTTTGTTACATCTTCATATTTTGACGAGCGTGTAGCACCAGACAGATATGCCTTCCTTATACCTGACAAAGCCGAACAAAATGCACAGATTGAGGGGTTAGAAGAGATTTACTTTGATGATATTAGGAAACATGTACTGGATAAGGTGAAAGAGTTCTTATCTCCATATCTTGATGATAACATATTGGCAGGAAAAGAGAGGCTATCACAGTATATAGATGCAAAGGCACCATATTACAAACCACTTTTTGCTGGTCTTTCTGATGACGAGAAAATCGTAAATCCGACCTCTACAGAAAAATCCATCGATTTATATCTGCACAACATACTTGTCGAGAAAGAACATCAACTTATAGAAGAAGGACATGATATATTAAAGGTCAGAACTGGAGAGTCAGAAGAAGATTACAGAAAAAGAGTTAACAAGTATTTTAATAGTGCTCAACAATTAAAACAAACAGATCTTGCACGATATGTTTTACATCGTAAGTATATCTTGGAGTTGTTGGAGTCTGCATTACAAAGAGATGACAAAGGAAACTATTGCAAAGAAGACAGAGTACATGAAATAATCATGCCGATGCGGACAACAAGTGATGATGTCAAGTTCCAAGATAACAATCTTTGGATTATTGATGAGCGTTTGGTCTTTCATCACTATTTGGCGTCAGATAAAACATTCAAGTCTATGGAAGTTACGGATTGTGATTCTAATCGAAGACCAGACATTCTTGTTGACAATATTTTTGACAAACCGTTGTTTGTTTCAGAAAAAGATACACCGCCTTTTGCTACGCTAAGAATAGTAGAATTCAAAAGACCGATGCGTGATAACATGGAATCAGAGGATAGTACCAAGAATCCAATAGACCAATGTATAGATTACGTTGAGAAAATAAGAGAAGGAAAAACTACCACCAAGAGTGGACGACCAATAAATGTGTCAGAAGAAATTCCTGCCTATTGTTATGTTATATGCGACCTCACACCAAGTATGCAGTCTGTTTGCAAAAAACATGATTTTAGGAAGACATATGATAGCTTAGGTTACTTTGGCTACAAAACAGAACTGAAAATTTATTTTGAAGTAATTTCTTTTGACCAGTTACTCAATTCAGCAAAAGAACGGAATGCCGCATTCTTTGACAAAATAGGTATTTCTCACATATAAATAAAATAACCCTCAAATCATTGCTTATATCAGAATTATTACCTTCGCTGCTGAATTTAAAACATTAGCAGTGAAAATCTGGAACATTTTCGATAAGTGAGAACAATAAAAGAATGCTTTTATATTGTCAAGCGAAGGAAATGTATCCAATAGTTAATAAACAAGTAAAATTTTAACATCTCAATATATAGGCACTTGTAAAAGTGCCTATACAAAGGGCTATGCCCTAAATTGAGTACTAACTTATAGGAGAGCATACGATGAAATTGATGACATTCTATGTAGAGAATATGCGAGGATATATTACCAAAAAGATAAATTTTCGCAATAGTGTAACATTTCTTATAGGCATTAATGGCTCGGGAAAGACAACTGTTTTAAAACTTTTGAATGGGTTATTAAAGCCAAGTCTTAAAGAACTTATTGAAATTGAATTCTCTTATTTGAAACTTGATCTTGAAAATAATCAAAACAAGAATACATTTCTTTATTGTCGTAAAGAAAAAGATGTTGTAAATATTGGTTATAATGATGGAGTAAAAGAAGAGGTGTATTCTTTTGATGTTTCTAGATATCTTCGATTAAGCAAAAGTGAAGAAGAGTTTTCAATTGAAGATGAGGAACTGGAAAGAATGTATATGGATTTTTATGCAACTAAAATATATAATGATATAAGAAATATGTCTATGCCAGTAATTTTGGGACTGGATAGAACCTATTCTGCGTATTTACCATTTAGGCAGAAATGGGATAATCGTACTATAACCTTTCCTATACAATATGAAAGTGATAAAAAGGATGATATGACAAAGGCACTTGCTAAAGTCCAGAATATAGTTTATAAATATATTCTTGAAACTGCAAGAAGGCAAAGTAAATTATCTGAAGAATTTAAAGATAAAGTGTATGATGAAATGTTATCTCCTTTAGAAAGCGATTGTCTTAAGAGTAATTGGGGTAAAGATTATAAGAAATTACAAGAAGCAAAGGAAGCATTGTCAATACTATCAAACGATGAAAGCCAGACAAAAATAACTAAAAAGATATCGGAGTTTATTGATGTTTTTGAAAGTAATATAAATGATTATGTTAATTCTATAAATGTCCCCCAATCAGTATTGACTAATGGACAACAAGATAAAGCCATGCACATACTAATATTGGGCTTTCAACTCAATAAAATAAAAAAAATAGCAGAATATGCCAAAGAAAACTCTGATAAAATAGCTAATCTTCGTTCTCCAATTACAAGATTTGTAAATAGTGTCAATATGTTTTTTAAAGAAGGAGGAAAGAGTATTGAGGTTCAAGGAAATGGCAATATAATCATAATTAATAAAAAAAGAAAGTTAAAAAAAATGCATGTTGAAGAATTATCTTCAGGAGAAAAGCAAATAATAATTCTTATGGCATATCTAGCATTTAAGGTTGATGGTCATGGGCAACGTATATATATAGTTGACGAACCAGAAGTTTCTCTACATATAACATGGCAAGAACGTTTTGTTGATGCTTTAGTAGAGGTTTGTCCTGACGGACAGTTCGTTTTAGCAACACACTCTCCTTCTATAATAGCAAAAAAGGAACGCAGGTCTATGTGTGAAGACATTTCTATTAGTGAATAAAGATGGAGCTGGCATATTCTAAAGAAAGTTTAGAACTGACATCTGAATTTAAATCTTATAGAAACAGTGTAAACATCTATACTGAAGATAAAGAAGAAGATCGTCAGTTTTATGTACGATTGTTAGGAAGACTGTTAGATGGAACTGGCTGCCAAATTAATGATATAACGCCACTTGGTAGTTGCCATTCTGTAGAGCAAGCCAGTAAGAATAACCCAGATCCTAAAGGGGTTTATATTATCGATGGAGACATATATACCATATTATCACCAAAACAATCAACATCATCGTTATATGTACTTGACGCTTATTGTATAGAAAACATGGTGGTTGATAGTAACAGTGTTTTAAATGTTGCATATTGTTTCTATGGAAAAATGGGGAAAGAAGAATTGTCTGAAATACTAAAAACAGATGAATTTATGATGTCCATCACGGAGCCTTTAATAGAGCTGTTTTTTCATTTCGCATTAGAGCAAAAGCATATTGGACATTTTCTTATAAAACATTTTAACAGCTATAGCAATACATCTGTAATAGATCGTAAAAAAATTAATAATGAAATTGAAAATATTAAAAGTATTTTAGTTCCCAAATACATAAGTGAGCAGCAGTTTAACGATGAGCTTAATGATATGAGAAAGAAATATCCTATTGAGTTAAAATCGTTGCTAAAAATTGTATCTGGTAAAAATTACTTGATACCTTGTATAAGATGCTATATCTCGGATTGTCTCAAATATAAGTTTTCCCTACCTAAAGAATCTTGGAAATTCAATATGGCAAATTATTGTAATTTAGATAGATTACAAGGATTAAGGTCTTTTATATTAGAAAAATATCAGAAGGCATTTTAGATAATACTTATATTCGTGATAGTCAATTTAAAAACGCAATACATAAAAACAATTAAAACGTAAAACATATATTTAATGTCAACCCAAACATCAGATAACAACAAGCGGATGGCTAAGAATACATTGCTTCTTTACTTCTGTTTGCTCTTTATGATGATGGTATGGCTGTTTACGTGCCGGTCATGTAGAGAATGTTTTAGAGATTACGAGATTGACAATTATGAGCGAAGAACTATATAAAGAATTACAGAAAGTCTATACAAAGGAGGCTTTTGCTAATATGATAAAGACTGATATACGCCATAGGTTGCCTGAGCCATATGCAAGTATATATTGCAAACAGTTTGATAATTTCAAAAATGTTGCAGACTTCTTTGATTTTGCAGCAAAGATGAAAAGGAGGTAAAATTATGAATGACGTAAAAATGGATTTATCCACCCTTTTTTCAATATTAAAAGATAAATATCCATTCGAATATAAGCTTAAAGCAAACTCTAATGAGTTTTGGCTTTGTGAAACAAACAATGAAACATATGTTGACCCCGAGTTCTCTATTATTACTGAATTTAGTAATTGTAAGTTGGATGAGGCTCAAGTAATGTTGATTTCTGCCGTAGGAGCTACTGGAAAATCTGAACTGACAAAGAAATTATCTTATTCTTTGAAAATTCCCGTAGTTGACCTTGGTAAGACGAAGGTTGTAGGAGGAAATTCTTTGACTGGCTTGATATTTCAACATCTTAAGCCATTGGAAGGTGGTCAGTGGTTAGAAGATATCCAAAATGGAAAAACGTGTATGATTATTGATGCCTTAGACGAAGGCTATCAGAAAACCAACACGCAAGGTTTCTTTGATTTCTTGGATGATGTTGGGGAAAAAATACCAAAAGATGATTGCTCCTTCATTATGTTGGGACGAACAAATGCTATAGAATTAGCTTCTTTATATTTGGATGGACAAGGTATAAAGGTCGCTGTTCTTCAAATAGAACCATTTTCTTTGGAGAAAGCTAAGGAATTCATAGATAAACAGGTTTGCAAAACTAATACGCTATCTGCTCAGCATGAGGAGTCTTACAAAGCTACTCGTGATTATGTCTTGGATTCTTTAGGTGATTTCTTTAAGGCAAAAGGAAAACAGGACGAGGAGCAAGGAAACAAGTTTATAGGCTATGCACCTGTACTACTGGCGATTTCTGAATTTTTGAATTCTCAAAAAGTTGGAAATTACAAGACGTTGTTTGAAAATCTGAAGAAAAGCAAAGTAAAGTCAATTTCTTTAATTTTAGATATCATGCATAGGATTTTGGAGCGTGACAAAACTTATAAGGTAGTTCCAAATCTTATCATGGGTATAGTAAATAATCGAAGTACTGAATTTAAGAAGGTAGCTTTGCGAGATGCTTACACAGAAGAAGAGCAATGTGCTCGTGTCTTATATATTCTTTTGGGTGAGGATTATCCCTTTAAGCCAGTAGATGATGAAGCTTTTGATATAGAATATCGAAAAGGGTTAGTAACTTGGATGCCAGACCATCCTTTCTTGAAAGGACGTAAACCTGCAAATGTAGTTTTTGAGTGCTATATCCTTGCAAAACTTATAGGAAATAATAAATACAAGGATGCTGTATATCGTTATTTGAATAAGACTCAGATAAGCTCATTTATGTTCTTCTATTTATTTAAAGAACTCAACAAAAAACAGAATATTGATGCAGAGATTATCCCATACCTTTTTAATTCTCTTAAAATGCTTGACAATAAAAGCTATTATTATAGTTTGGAAATAGAAGCATCGAATGATAATGAAGAAGCCCCTTTATCATATGATGTAACTTTTGTGAGCTCAGACAACAGTTTGGATGATTATGAATTTAAAACCGTAATTCTTGATCAATTGGTTTGGTTTGGAACGATTTCAGATATTAATGTTGATATTTCGCAAGATTTTGTAATGGGCAGCCAACGTACAGACATGTTCGCTCCTTCCTATATACATTGTGAAAATCTTGTCGTACACTCAAATGAAATTAATTACAGTTGTCGTGATCTGTCAAAATCTATAGTCATAGAAGCAAAATCTATTTCAACAAAGACTCCTTCTGGGGTGATGACCAAAATTCAAGGTATAGGTTGTACTTCTGGGAAATTTACAATTTTAACGCCTAATAGTATAGGCTATCCATATTGTGATTATCGGAAGAATGCTAATGATGAAGAACTAAAAATGTCTGCCGTTATGACGGAAATATATCAAAAGATGCGAAGAGCATTGATTATGTTTCGGTCTCATAGTAAAGGTCAATTAGCGAAAAGCCATGCTAAAATAGACAATAGAATTGGTAGTACTCCTTTAGGAAAGAAGGTGATAAAAGCATTGGTGAATAATCATATTATTTATCGTGATGAACATGTTTATGTAATAGACAATGTGGCTATGGATAAATACTTGGGAGTGAAGTTTGATGGCATTAGAAATAGTACTATCACTAATACGATGCTGAAATTTTTAAGTGATATAGAGAAATATATGTAGAACGTACAGTATTAAGAGTTTTCTTTGAATTTGCTGCAAAGTAAATGAGGAGATAATACAATGCACCAGAGGTTATAAGCAAATGTGGTACGTTAACAATAACATCAATATACGATGGACGAAAAATATAACAATATAATCAAGGAGGCTGAGGTGTTATTTGATAGTATCCTGAAAGATTCCTTGCTGGTTCAAAAGGATACTCTCTATGAAGGGTATCCAATGAATCCCACAATTAGGCATAATATAGAAGTTTGTGTAACTGATAATACTTGAAGTTATGGCATCATGGAATGAAATATTGGATAGATTTGGGCATATGCCTAGTCAATACGACTTGGTACGAAGAGAATATCTTAAACAGCTGAGTGATTATACAGGTAGAAATACAATACTCTATTATTCTGCATGGTTGCAAAAGTATTTGATGGCTAATGGGACTTTTGACTTTGGCATCAATGATAATGATAAGACAGGTTTCATGACTTGTATATATCAGCTTGATAAGACCAAAGGGCTGGATTTGATATTGCATACTCCTGGAGGTGATATATCTGCTACGGAATCTTTGGTAGTATATCTTCAAAGCATTTTTGGAAAAGACATTCGTGTTATAATCCCTCAAATGGCTATGTCTGCTGGTACAATGATTTCTTGCTGTGCAAAAGAGATAATCATGGGAAAACATTCAAATTTGGGACCGATAGATCCGCAGTACGGAATGTATAGAGCACATGGTATCATCGAGGAGTTTGAAAATATCAAGCATGAGAATGAAGTTAATCCGTTAGGTACACAAGTTTGGGGACCTATATTGTCGAAATATACTCCAACTTTAGTGGGTGAATGCCAAAAGGTAATAGATTGGTCTAATGGTTTGGTGAAACAATGGTTGATGAATAATATGTTTGATGGTATTCCTGATGCCGAAGACAAAGCAGATATTGTTGTTGAAAACATAGGTAGCCATGCTTTAACAAAGTCTCATAGTCGCCATCTTCATATTGATTATCTTCGAAACCTTGGATTGAATATAAAAGCATTAGAGGATGATGCAAAGTTACAAGATAAGGTATTGAGCATTCATCATTCTACGATGATTACTATAAGTAGCACAAAAGCTGCAAAAATTATAGAGAATCAAAATGGTGTGTCTTTCATCAATACTATTGGATAAAATGAAAGGTAAGGATTAAGGCGGTCCCATCCCGCACAATCATGGCGTAGACCTTTGATGGTCCGCCAACCTTAGAGCGTAGCGGTTCCGAGCACCGGATGGCGGTTATACCCCTAATCCCTATGGTAGGGATTTAGGGCTTGGGTATAGGATTAAGGACTCTCCCGCTAGGGAGGGACAGGTGGGGCAATAACAGCACTAAGGGCGGTTACATCCCTGCTTCCTGAGGAAGAGGGGCTTGGGGAGAAAGTGGAGCCCTCTTTGGCTAAAGGGAGACGGAGGAATTCGAAAAAAAACTTATGTAAGAACTTAAGTTAGAACAATGAATATAATCAAAACAAATATTGAAGGCGTTCTCATTTAAAGCCTCGCCTCTTCCGTGACTTTCATGGTTACTTCTTCGAGAGTTTCTGTGAACGAGAGCTTGATGAGAATGTTACTCAAATTCTTGGTCACAAGGTACACTTCTGGCAAGATAATGAGAATATGAATAGTTATGGTGTGATTTAGAAATTTAGGATATGTTGATATTTAGAAATTCTTACGAGGTTATGCAAGCTGTTGTCCAGTTTTTGGCAGAGCGTGGCATTCCTTTTGACATAGAGAAACAATCTCAAAATAGCAACTATATATATGATATATTTCTACCTGAAGGTTTGAAAAATGCAACAAGACCATTAGGTGGCAAATATGTTAGTTTAGATTTAAAGGGACCGACTGGGGTAGAAATAAAAGGAAGACTCCTTTTTGATACCATATCAAGATATGGAGACTTATATTCAGAGCTTCTCAAGCATAATGAAGTTTCGTCTTTTCTTCTTATTTATATAGAGGGAAAAGTTCCAACTTCCGTATATAGTTACATCTATTATAAGTATAAAGGACGTTTTCATATCCTGTCTTTGGAACAGTTCTTGGGCATTAAATTGCCAAGAAATACCAGAGGTCCTGTTATTACAGAAGCAACTTATGATTGGCATACAGACCAATACAAATCTTTGGAAATGGCAAAGACAAGCCTTACTGAAGAAAGGTTTACTTTATTTTTAGGGGCTGGTGTTAGTATGTCTGCAGGTCTTCCTTCTTGGTGGAAACTTCTGGAAGATATGATAGACACTAGCAAGCAGAAAGAATTCAAAGATGGAGATATAGAGAAACTAACAAAGGTTTGCTATAATTCTTCTATTGTCATGGGAAGATTCGTCAGAATGATGATGGAGAAAAAGTCTAATGACGAGGATTATTATCAATGCCTACATGATGCACTTTATGGAGGTATTTCGGCATATCGTTCTCCACTTATTGACGAGATTTGTAATCTTGTCTATAGTAAGAAATCGCAAGCCCAGAGCATCATTACTTATAATTTTGATGATGTGATGGAAAGAGCCTTAAGAAAAAGAGGTATAGAAAACTATTCTGTCTTTGGGCAGAATCAACCGCAACAGCTTTTCCCTATTTATCATGTCCATGGATTTATCCCTTATGCCAATAAGGATGACATAAAGTCCGTTCCTGTTTTGAGTGAAGAAGAGTACCATAGAGTTTATGCAAGTTCTTACAACTGGTCAAATGTGGAGCAGCTTCATGCTTTGAGTAGAACGACTTGTATCTTTATCGGTTTGTCAATGACTGATCCTAATCTTCGACGCCTTCTTGATATAGCCATCCAGGATAGTGAAAATGATCCAAGGCATTTTGTTTTCTTGCCACGTATATCAGAATTTGGTACAGACAAAAATGCAGAAGCAAAAAACAATGAAGCTATGAAAATTCAAAAGCAAATTTTCTTAGAACTGGGCTTGAGAACGATATGGTATAGAGATTATAATGAGCTTCCAAAATTATTAAAGAATTTATATTAGTTAGATAGTTGAAAATGTCAACCCAAACATCAGACAACAACAAGCGGATAGCTAAGAATACTTTGCTTCTTTACTTCTGTTTGCTCTTTATGATGATGGTGTGGCTGTTTACGTGCCGGTCATGTAGAGAATGTTTTAGAGATTACGAGATTGACAATTATGAGCGAAGAACTATATAAAGAATTACAGAAAGTCTATACAAAGGAGGCTTTTGCTAATATGATAAAGACTGATATACGCCATAGGTTGCCTGAGCCATATGCAAGTATATATTGCAAACAGTTTGATAATTTCAAAAATGTTGCAGACTTCTTTGAATTTGCAGCAAAGTTAATGAGAAGACAATAACAATATGATGCATAATTACGACGACATACAAATCATAATCATGGCCGGCGGCGTAGGCAGCCGCTTCTGGCCTATGTCAACCCCCGATTACCCAAAGCAGTTCATTGATGTGATGGGTGTCGGCCGTTCCCTCATTCAATTGACAGTAGATAGATTGAAGCCAATCTGTCCTGTCGAGAACATGTGGGTAGTGACAAACGAGAAATACATTAGCATTGTCAAGGAGCAGATTCCTGACATGCCAGTAGATAACATATTAGCAGAGCCGGAGGCTCGCAATACTGCTCCATGTATCGCTTATGCCTGCTGGAAGATTCAGAAGAAGCATCCTGATGCCAACATCGTGGTGACACCATCCGATGCCCTGGTTATCAATACCTCGGAGTATCAGCGAGTGCTCAGCAAGGCATTGAGCTATACTTCCGATAAGAACGCCATTGTTACCATCGGTATCAAGCCAAGCCGCCCAGAGACAGGCTATGGCTATATCGCCGCAGCAGAGCCAACATCCGTAGATGAAATCTACAAGGTTGAAGCTTTCAAGGAAAAGCCGAACCTGGAGACAGCCGAGCAGTACCTTGCCGCTGGCAACTACTATTGGAATGCCGGTATCTTCGTATGGAACATTGAAACCATCAGTAAGGCTATCCGTACCTTCCAGCCAAATCTTGCCAGCATCATGGATGAGATGGCTTCTTCTTTCTATACCGAGCAGGAGAAAGAGGTAGTCGGCAAACTCTTCCCAACCTGCGAGAAGATAAGCATTGACTATGCCGTGATGGAGAAGTCGAAAGACATCTTCACCCTCCCAGCCGAGTTCGGTTGGAGCGACTTAGGCAGCTGGGGCAGTCTTCGCACCCTCCTCCCGCAGGACGATAACGGCAACGCCAAGGTAGGCAAGGACATCCGCCTCTACGACTGTAAGAACTGCGTAGTCCACACCGCCGACG
>ERZ506950.248-NODE-248-length-46046-cov-7.682481_pt1 | contig 46046 bp, 29 predicted proteins | sample MGYA00512897_ERZ506950 | MGnify/ENA metagenome assembly ERZ506950
AATTTTTATTTTGTAACATGTTTTTACTCTTTAGACAATATTTGCATGGTGGACAGGAAGAGATTTCAGACAAGAAAACTTGTTTTGCATTACTTTAAACACTATCTTTGCAAAAACAACCTTTAAAGACTTTGCGTATGAAAATGCATTTACTCATTATGTTGCTTCTCTCGCTCTCCACATTGCTCAGTGCGCAGGAAGCAAAGAAGTTTCTGACTGAAGGAAAGGAATGGAAGTGCGTCACCAGCAACTACAGTCCGCTGCATGACGAGGGCGACACGCCCTTCACGGTGAAGGTGGTGGGCGACACCATCTGCGACGGTAGAACGATGAAGAAGCTGCACATAGAATACGAAGAAGGCGTCAAGGGATTCTACTCGCGCTACATTGGCGCATACGAGGAGGGCGGAAGGTTGCATGCCTACGACAGCGACAACGATGTTGGTCCAGACATTCTCCTCATCGACATGAACCTCAAGGTGGGCGACCCGATTTTGGGCGGCAGCTGTCACGTAAGCGCTGTGGACACCATCTGCGTGGACGGCATAGCAAGGAAGCGCATCACGATCGGCAATGATGCACAGTCTCAGATTATATGGGTGGAGGGCATAGGATCTAACATCGACTTATGGTTCACCCCAACTATCAAACACATCGGCGAATACTCGATGCTAATGGAGTGTTACGACAACGGCAAAAAGGTGTTCTCCAATACCGACTTCTCTCTCCCTGCCACCAGCAGCATCAACCAGCCGACCGCCGACCCCCTCAACAACGGCAAAGCCTACGACCTCTCCGGACGACAGATTAATCCTGCAAAGCACCACGGGGTGTATATAAGGAATGGGGTGAAGAGGATAGCGAAGTAGGCAGGGCTTTTAGGAAACATTTCTTGCACGTTCACACTTTTTAGTCGCACTTTTTGTGAAACTTCACACTTTTTAGTCGCACTTTTTGCGAAACTTCACACTTTTTAGTCGCACTTTTTGTTGTCATAAGAATAAAAACCTTATCTTTGCAATACGGAACATTAAGAATATCAGAAAGTTATGAGACGAAAAGCGATAGAAGAACTGTATAGATGGAAAGCGAGCGCAGACCGAAAGCCCCTCATCGTGCAAGGAGCACGTCAGGTGGGCAAGACATGGCTTATGAAAGAGTTTGCCAAAGAAGCCTACAAGAAGTGCGCTTACGTTAACTTTGAGGACAACGATATGTTGCGTCAACTTTTCGAACACGACTTCGACATACAACGTATCATCAACAGCATCCAATGGACAACGGGCGTGACTATTGACACCGACACATTGATTGTCCTTGACGAAATACAGGAAGCGCCGCGCGGAATAACCGCACTAAAATACTTTCAGGAGAAAGCCCCTGAATATCATGTCATGGCAGCCGGTTCGCTTCTGGGCATAGCCATGCACCACAACGACTCGTTCCCCGTCGGCAAGGTGGACTTCATGTATCTTTATCCTCTCTCGTTCTTCGAGTTTCTGGAAGCGGTCGACGAGAAGCGGATGGTAGACCTTCTGATGTCGAAGGACTGGCAGACCATAACTATGTTCCGCGCCAAGTTTGAGGAACGTCTGCGCCAGTATTACTTTGTAGGAGGAATGCCTGCCGTGGTGGCGGCTTTTGCTGAGGACGGCAATCTGGAAAGAGTGCGAACCCTACAGAACGGAATATTGGATTCGTACGAGCGCGACTTCTCGAAGCATGCTCCGGCAATAGAGGTGCCGAGGATTCGTATGGTATGGCAGTCTATTCCTGCACAGCTGTCAAAGGAAAACCGAAAATTCATCTATGGCGTAGTGAAGGAAGGAGCACGAGCCAAGGACTTCGAACTTGCCATAGAATGGCTGAAGGACGCAGGACTGATATATAAGGTCAACAGATGCAAAAAGGGACAAATGCCGTTGGCGGCTTACGAAGACTTCGCCGCATTCAAGATTTTCATGTCTGACATCGGACTGATGGGAGCCATGAGCAAGTTGCCGCCACAAAGTCTGATAAACGGCAATGCTCTATTCACGGATTTCAAGGGAGCACTGACAGAACAGTATGTGATGCAACAACTAAAGACCAGCTCGAAGCTGTCCGTTTACTACTGGTCTGCCGATTCTTCACGTGGCGAGATTGACTTTCTCGTCCAGCGCGACAGCGACATAATACCCATAGAAGTAAAGGCGGAAGAAAACCTGCAAGCCAAGAGTCTGCGCTCGTTCATAGATAAGAACCCGGAGCTGCATGGTGTCCGTCTGTCCATGTCGCCGTATCGCGAACAAGACTGGATGACCAATTATCCGCTTTATTCAATACTGGCGATAATGTAAAAATAGCAAAAACTGCCCGATGTCCAATTATTTACATTATCTTTGTAATCTAATAAAAAACATAATAGCAAATGAGAGTACTTATCGTAAACACAAGCGAGAAGACGGGCGGGGCGGCTGTGGCTGCCAACCGCCTCATGGAAGCGCTGAACAACAACGGCGTGAAGGCGAAGATGCTGGTGGGTGAGAAACAGACCGACACGCTCACAGTGGTGCCGCTACCCCACCAACGACTGCGCCGCTTCCACTTTCTCTGGGAACGGCTGAGCATCTTCTGCCGACTGTACTTCTCAAGAAAGCATCTCTTCGAAATAGATACTGCCTCTTCCGGTACGGACATTACGGGACTGCCGGAGTTTAAGGAGGCTGACATCATACACCTCAACTGGATTAATCAGGGAATGCTCTCGCTCAGCGACATTCGCAAGATTGTGCAGAGCGGAAAGCCGGTGGTATGGACCATGCACGACCTATGGACGGCTACGGGCATCTGCCATTACGCCCGCACGTGCCCTTACTTCCGCTCGGGATGTCATAACTGTCATCTGCTGCCGGGTGGCGGTTCGATGAACGACCTCTCGAAGAAGATATGGGACAAGAAGAAACGACTGTATCACTCTTCCAACATCCACTTCGTGACGTGCAGCAGATGGTTGGAGGACCAGGCTAAGCAGAGCGCTCTGATGACCGGACAGCGCATCACGTCCATCCCCAACACCATCGACACGCGTGTGTTCTGCCCGACAGACCGCAAGGAGGCTCGTCTCCGGGCTGGTCTGCCCGCCGAAGGACGCATCATCCTCTTCGTATCGCAGCGAGTGACGGACGAAAGAAAGGGCGCCGCCTTCTTCATTGACGCCATCAATATGCTCGCCGACAAGGACCCGGAGTTCGCCAAAAACACATCGGTGGCGATGCTCGGAGGTGCAGCGGAGGAGATATGCGAGCGCCTGAAGGTTCGCTCATTCCCGCTCGGCTACGTCAGCGACGAGCACACCATCGTAAGCATATACAACTCTGCCGACGTATACGTACTGCCCTCCCTGGAGGACAATCTCCCCAACACCATAATGGAGTCGATGGCATGCGGCGTGCCAAGCGTGGCGTTCCGCGTGGGTGGCATACCGGAGATGATAGAGCATCGCCGCACCGGCTATCTCGCAAAGTTCAAGGACACAGCCGACCTCGCAGAAGGAATACGCTGGACGCTGAACGAAGCCGACCAGCAGAGCCTCCACAAAGCCTGCCTACACAAGGTGGCACACGACTACTCGCAGCAAAGCGTAGCTATGAGATACATCGAGGTGTATAACGAAATGATAGCACTGAAGAGGTATATAGTCTAATTACAATAAGATGATAAGATTCACCATAATTACTTGCACGTGGAACGCCGCGGAGGTGGTGGAGCGCACTCTTGAGAGCGTTCTATCCCAGTCGTGGGCGCAGATAGAGCACGTGATAATTGACGGGGCTTCCAAAGACAATACCCTGCAACTCGTGGAAGCCTACCGAAAACGGAATGCAGAGGAAGAAACGGAACACGACATTGTGGTGGTCAGCGAACCTGACCGCGGTCTTTACGACGCTATGAACAAGGGACTGAAGTATGCCAACGGCGACTACGTGGTGTTCCTCAACGCCGGTGACGTGTTCCCCAACGAGAACACACTGGAGAACATCTCCAACGACGTGAACGAGCGATCGGACGGAAAGCTGCCCGGTGTGCTCTACGGCGACACCAACATCGTGGACAACGAGGGCACACTGCTCCATCCCAGACGACTGGCACCGCCGGAGAATCTGACATGGCGCTCGTTTAAGCACGGCATGCTGGTCTGCCATCAGGCTTTCTATGCCCGCACGGACATCGCCAAGGCGGAGCCATACAACCTGCGCTACCGCTTCTCTGCCGACGTAGACTGGTGTATACGTGTGATGAAACGTGCGGAGAAGCTCAACCTGCCCCTCCTCCGTCTGCCGGAAGTGGTGGTTAACTATCTGGACGGCGGCATGACCAACAAGAACCACCGCGCATCGCTGATAGAACGCTTCAAGGTGATGAGACACCACTACGGACTCTTCACCACCCTCGCCATGCACGCATGGTTTGTGTTTAGGGCGCTGAAGGGGAAAAGGGAAGCCCAGAATTCATAACTCAGCCTAAATATCGGGCAGGGCTTTGACAAGACCTTTCAAAGCACAAGCTGTATAATCTTGTGTTTTTATATGTTTTTCCGCTTATGGGCGCGTGCTATGCACAAATAAAAGGCTTTACGTTAGGTTGTCGAGAACTGGTTCTCGTAAGACCTAATGTAAAGCCTTTTATTTAAATCCGTTAGAATTTGCGCCCATAAGCGGATTGTGGAGTCAGGTTTTTGTCAAAGCCCTGCCTAAAATCAATCTACTGTTTGCTTTATTTAGTCAGCTTCAGCGTCTTTGTTCTGACCTTCACGATGTAGACACCGTGGGCGGGAGCATTGAACGACACGCTGTTGGCGGCAGACTTTACTGTCGCTACACATGCGCCGGCTGCTGTATGGAGCGTAACCTGCTCGCCTGCCACTCCAACAACGACGATATTGTCGCCTTCCACACTTGCCTTTACAGCGCTGTCGGCTGTAACGTCCTTGATGGCTGTGGGTGCGACATACACCTCATCGGGGTCGCTCAAACGGCTGTAGAAGGTGTACTGGCGTGTTGCGAGATAAACGTCACGCTGCGACACAGCCTGGGCACGCTGATAGTAGTTGTTTGTCTGATAGCCCTCGGGAAGTGTCACGTCCACCTTCGGCTGCACCAGTCCCGGATTGAACACCACGGGACGTGAGAGGCTTTCGCCCTTCTCGTAACGCTGTGTCAGCTTGAGGTTGTCCACGAAGAGGAAGCCGGGACCGTCTGTTGCGTAAATCACAATCTTCGAGTTCTCTGTTCCCTTTGTAAAGTCCGCCGTAAACGTGTTCCATGCCTCGCTCAGAACGCAGTGCTTTGTCTCAGCCTCTACGTATCCGCCGAGCGTGAAGTCGTAGTTGCAGAGAGCCACGATGGCGTTCACCTGATAAGCGGGATAGTTGTTCTCCTTGTCAAGGTTGTCCTCAGCGTATGTTCCCCAGAGGTCCACAGACACGTGCATGCGACCCTCGTCCTTTGAAAGATCAAACTCCGGAGTTTCCAGCTTTGCGTACTTCTTGATATCGTAAGTGACAAAGTCAACGTCGTGCACGTTCTTCACTACGTCATAGAAGTAGTTCCATCCGTCGAGAGCCACGTAGCCAGCCTGCAACGGCGCCCAGCATGTAGCCGTAAATCCGGTCTGGTTGACATTGGCGAGATAGCCGAGTTCCTGCTCGTTAGGATATGTAGGCTGTTCGTCTGCTGTCCATCCGAAGCTGCCGCCGCCCCAGTCTGTCACGTTGTCGAAGTTCTCGTCGATGACAGTCACGTCGCCGTCCTCGGTCACGGGTTTCTCCTCATATACATAATAGTTATAGTAAAGAGCGTTTGGCACCTTGTTCCATGTTGCCGTAAACTTTCCGTCCTCTACGCTCTCCACGGGGTCGAGCACCGGCGTCACAAGGTCGTAAAGCTCTGCGTTGTTGGTAGGCAGAGACATACGGTCGCCAGAAACAGCTGTTACGTTATAGCGATAGATGTTGCCTGGGAGCAGTCCGCGCACCGTGCAAGTGGTGTCGGCGGTCTCCATATTCTCCACAAGGATGTCGCCGATATTGCCTTCAATGTCTGAGTTGTATACGTTCACGAGATACTTGTCAGCTCCCTCCACCTTATTCCATGCCGGCTTGAAGCTGTTGCCAGTGTAAGCTCGATGCGGGAGGAGATGCGGTGTCTCTACGTACTGGTCCACCTGCTGCACACGCACATCGTCAATAAGCACCTTACGGTTGTTCTCATCGTTGATGTTGACGAGCATCTTGCTTGTACCATTATATATAATGTATTCAAACTCCTGCCATTCGGTCGTCACGCCCTTCACCTGCTTGATGAGGAGGTAAGATCCGTTGGTGGGGTTCTGCGAGAAGTCGATGACGTGCAGTCCGAGTCCGGGATAGTTGCCCACGTTCTCAAGCAGACGTGCGCGGAAGCGGATGAATGTCAGTCCGCCGTGTCCAGAAGCGTCAATGATGGGCGTATTGATGTGCGACACGTAGTCTTCATCAGTGGAATAGAGGCATACGGCTCCTCCTGCGGGATAGGCGAAGCTGGCTCCCCATCGTGGCTGAGAAGTGTACTTGGCGTCAACATTCTCGAAGTAAGGAATCTTCGAGTCTGAGTAAGTGGTGTTGATGTTGGCATTGAAGTCGGGGGCAGTCTCAGAACCCGCGCTGAACTTTGAGAAGTCCTCATTGACAATGTCAACCACCGTACCGTACTGTGTTAGGTCTGTGGCAGCGCGCATCTGTGTCTGCTGCGCCTGCGCCGTGCCGCTTACAGCAAGCGATGCGGCAATGAAAGCCGCCATAGTTAGCGATTTAAGCATGATTGTTTATGTTTTGTTTGTAGTTTGTCCTCTTATTCTTTCTCCGTCAGCTTTCTCACGGCACCCCTTACCGGTATCCATGCGGCGCCCCAGCCTACTGCCACTACCGTGACGAGTATCCAGAAGACGTCCCAGTAATGTACGCTTACGGGATAGGCGTTTACCACGAAGGATCCGCTGCTGTCGCCGAGATGTACGAAGCCGAACTCTTGCTGCAGCCAGCAGAGGAGCAGACCGAGCAGGATGCCTACCACGGCACCTATGGTTGAGATTATTCTTCCCTCGTAAAGGAAGATGCGGGTTATCTGGCTCTTTGTGGCTCCAAGGTACGAAAGCGTTACGGCATCGTTCTTCTTCTCGATGATTAGCATGGAGAGGGAGGAGATGATGTTGAAGCATGCCACCATAAGGATGAACGTCAGAAAGACGTAAGCCAGCACCTTCTCTATCTGCATTATGCGGAAGGTATCGGCATGCTGCTCGAAGCGGTCGAGCACACGGAAGCGGTCGCCGGCTATCTCCTTCATCTGCGCCTTCACGTCAGCGATGTCGCTGCCCGGCTTCAGTCTGAACTGCAGCGAAGTGAGCATGCCCTGCTGATCAAAGAGGGTGCGGGCGAAGTGGATGGAGGTGATTATGACGGAGGCGTCATACTTCATCTGGTTGACGGCGAAGACCACACCCGGCGACACCAACGAGTCAGCCACAAAGCCTTCCGTCGGGTCGTCCAGATTGACAAGCTGTCCCTGGCGTACCGGTGCGTAAATCTTAAGGAATCCCTCCCAGCGTGCGCCCAAGCCCATGTCCTGCGCTATGCGTATGCCGGGAATGCCATAATAGAGGTTGGCGACACGCAGCGTAAACTCGCCGTCGCCGTAGAGAATGTCGTTTATGGATGTCAGGCGGTCAAAGTTTTCGTCCACACCCTTCACTGTCACCATCATCTGACGGTCGCCATACACCGCCATGGCCTGGTCTTCCACCACCTCCGTTGCCACCTCCACGGCTGACAGCTGCTTCATCTTCGTGAGCAGCGGGTCGTCGGCAGCAACAGCCTTACCCTTCGTCGGCACCACCTCTATCTGCGGGTCGAAGCTGGTGAAGAGTGAGGCTACGAGGTCATGAAATCCGTTGAAGACGCTCAATACCACGACAAGGGCCATGGTTGCCACGGTCACTCCCACCACGGAAATGGCAGAGATGACATTGATGGCGTTGGTGGATTTCTTCGAGAATACGTAGCGTCGCGCTATGTAGAATGGAAAGTTCATCGTCGGTCGCTCTGTTTATTTCTTGAGCAACTCGTCGATGCGCTCAATATAGTCGAGAGAGTCGTCCACAAAGAAGCGCAGTTCAGGGATGATGCGCAGCTGGTTGCGTACGCGTGTGCCAAGCTCGTAGCGGATGGTCTTCTCGTTGGCTGTGATGTTACGGAGTATCTCGTCAGCCTTCTCAGACGGGAACACGCTGAGGTAAGCGGTGAGAATGCTGAGGTCGGGCGACACGCGGCAACGCGTTACGCTGACCATTACGCCGTGCATGGCGCGAGTCTGCGACTGGAAGATAAGGCTCAGCTCCTTCTGGAGCAAGCGTGCTATACGGTTCTGTCTTGTTTCCTGCATAAAAACTGTTGTTTGTATGAAAAATATAAATGATTGATATTAATAATATTGAATCAGCTTACAAAGTTACTGCTATTTTAATAATGTGACAAGCTATTGCGCCGCTTTTTGATGGTAACATTACCAAAAAGTTGAAAATCCGCCGCAGAACGCCGTTGACTTCATTTTGTTAGCGATACGTTGAAATTTATGAACAAAAGCATTAATCTTTTTGCATATAACGAAAAAATGCTTTAAATTTGCAGTCATCACACACAAATAGTGCAAAAACAATTATTAACCACATTTACAAAGAAAGGAATCATGAGTATGAAGAAACTTTTATCTCTATTCACAATGTTACTGACCGCCGTAGCTGTAATGGCTACCGACTACACCGACAAGCTCAGCGTCACCAACAACACCAGCGGAAATGTTCCTGAAGACTACGCTATCACCAAGACGTTAGACGCACAGACCATCAGCGTGGAGGAGGGAACGGACGGCGTATATACCTTCACTCTCGACCTTCGCTCTGATCCGGACGTGTCTGAGATTCTGGTATTCGCGGCTCCCGTGACGGAGAACGCCGACGGCACCATCTCGTTTGCTTGCGAGAAGGTGGCTTCGCCGCTCACTCAGGAGGGATGGACATCATACAGCGCATACATCACAGCTCACGGCAAGATTTATGACGGCAAGCTTTACGCGTACATCTTCGCCGACTGGGGCGGATTCGCTGCTGACTATCCCGACTCAGGCTACGACTACACCTTCGTCTTCGGCACCGACCCTGACGGCGAGACTGCCATCAGCACGGTAAAGACCAACTCGGAAGTGACAGCCGTATATAATGCCAACGGCATGAAGGTAAAAGGCTTGCAGCGCGGCCTCAACATCGTGCGCACAGCCGACGGAAAGACAAAGAAAGTTTTGAATTAGGAATTTTGAGTTCTTGCTTAGGCAAGCGGCAAAGCCGAGCGGTGAATTATTCTCGGCTTCGCCTGCGATTTTGAATTATTCAATTTTAAAATGGAAGATTTCGTTCTATTAATTCAAAACTCAAAATTCCTAATTCGGACGGCGGGTGCCGTCCGCTACCTTGTGTTTTGTTTGTTTTTCCTTTTGTTGGCACAGTGATGCTTTGGCATCACTATGCCAACAAAAGGCATGTGGATAAAGGTTTTTGTCAAAGCCCTGCCTAACATTCAGGCTAAGTGGTACTGCTTCAAGCCGTACCTCCTACCGATAAACATCAATTTATGCATTTATCCGCTAACTTCTAATAACTTCCTTTTTGATACACCCCCTTTTCCCTTCAGCTGAGCCGTCTTGCTGGTTTCTATAGCCCTATAACATTATTTATAAGGCTTTTCCTTCGCCAAACCGAAAATTCTCAGTACCTTTGCACCCGAAAATTTAGACAGTATACATAATGTGGAAGAATTTGGCTGCTTGCAACCACACAAAAAAATGCTAAAACTGCAAATTCTAATTCAGCAACGCGTCATTCGCGATAACCTTGCGGCGTGTGGCTCACCCCACCAAAGGATAACAATTAGATAGCGGTAATTGGTGTTTTTCCACTATTTTTTTAACTTTTAAAAATTGGAAAAAATGAATTATCTTTTTTCATCTGAATCAGTTTCTGAAGGCCATCCCGATAAGGTGGCTGACCAAATCTCCGATGCACTTGTCGATCAGTTCCTCGCTTACGACGAAAAGGCACATTGCGCCATCGAGTCGTTCGTAACTACCGGTCAGGTGGTTGTCATGGGAGAGGTGCGCAGCAACGTCTACATCGACCTGCAGACCATCGCACGCAAGACCATCAACAAGATTGGCTACACAAAGTCAGAATATCAGTTTGACGGCAACTCATGCGGTGTCCTTACAGCCATTCACGAGCAGTCGGAGGATATCGACCGCGGCGTTACTCAGGAGAAGGAGGAAGACCAGGGTGCCGGCGACCAAGGTATGATGTTCGGTTACGCCACCAACGAGACCGAGAACTACATGCCCGTAACGCTCGACCTCGCCCAGCTCATCATGCGCACACTCGCTGACATCCGCAAGGAAGGCAAGGAAATGACTTATCTCCGTCCCGACTCGAAGAGCCAGGTGACAGTGGAATATTCTGAGGAAGGCATCCCGCAGCGTATCGACACCATCGTAGTGTCTACACAGCACGACGAGTTTGACGACGATGATGCCCGCATGCTCCAGAAAATCAAGGACGACGTCATAAACATCCTCATGCCCCGCGTCAAGGCACAGATACACAGCGACAAGGTGCTCGCACTCTTCGGCGACGACATCAAGTACTTCGTTAATCCTACAGGCAAGTTCGTAATCGGTGGTCCTCACGGCGACACCGGTCTGACCGGACGCAAGATCATCGTCGACACATACGGCGGCAAGGGAGCACACGGAGGTGGAGCCTTCTCTGGCAAGGATCCTTCCAAGGTGGACCGCTCCGCAGCTTACGCAGCCCGCTACATCGCCAAGAACATGGTGGCAGCAGGTGTGGCAGACGAGATGCTCGTTCAGATAAGCTACGCCATCGGTGTGGCAAAGCCTGTTAACATCTACGTAAACACATACGGACGCTCACGCGTTGGCGTCAGCGACGCAGAGATAGCACAGAAGATTTCAGAGCTCTTCGATCTTCGTCCGAAGGCCATCGAGCAGACGCTGAAGCTCCGTCAGCCTATGTATCTTGAGACAGCCGCATACGGTCACATGGGACGCAAGAACGAGGTGGTGAAGAAGACATTCACATCGCGTTACCACGAGACAAAGACAATGGAGGTGGAACTCTTCACATGGGAGAAACTCGACCGCGTGGACGATATCAAGAAGAGATTCGGTATCAACAACTAAGAATTAAATAAACAAAAAAGATGAACATTCTCGCTTCCGACTCTATACATACCGAGGAGATAACCCTCGGTGAGGACGGCATGCCCATATCGGCAATGCAGCGGCGCGAGGGACAGCAGCACCGTCAGCCCACACCGGCTGAGGTGCTTAGATGGCTGCCCAAAGACGCCACGCCAGAACAGCAGGACTCTGCAATACAGGCTAATATCAAGCCATCGGAGATAACGTGGAGCGAGCAACCCGACACGCTGCACCTGCCGGGACAACCGAAGGGACGCTCCTGGCGCGACGTTAACATGCCCAAGTATTACCGCGAGTCGTACTTCACCGGCAAGCCGTTCTTCAATCCAGACCTCTTCGGCGGACGACTCGGCGTGGCTGGCGACCCCGTGTCCTACAGCATAGCGCGCGACAACATCATCACCGCCCTGCTGCTCGGATGCTTCATCCTTGCCATGCTTGCCTTCGCCAAGACCAAGCGCTTCATCGTAAGGCAGGCGAAGAACTTCTTCCGACCGCCCGTAAGCCAGAACATGACAGCCGTGACGGAGACCTCCAGCGAGTTCCGCTTCCAGTTCTTCCTCGTGCTGCAGAGTTGTCTGCTCTTCTCCCTCGTCTATTTCTTCTATGTGCAGACGTTAGGAGCAAGGACGTTCCTTATCGACCAGATACAGGTGATAGGCGTGTATGTGGCGGTGATGCTGGCATACATACTCGTTAAGGGAGCCGCATTCTCCCTGACGGGATGGGTGTTCTTCGACCGACGGCGCAACGAGGAATGGCTCAAGTCGTTCCTTTTCCTCCTTGCCATGGAGGGAGTGTACATCTTCCCGGTGGTTATGCTTCAGGCATACTTCGAGATGTCAGTGCAGACCACGCTTATATGTACGCTGACGGTGGTCGTACTGTTCAAATTACTGGCATTATACAAGTCGTATCTCATCTTTTTCAGGCACAGCGGCAATTCTTTGCAGATTTTTTTGTACTTTTGCACGCTTGAAGCAATGCCACTCATGGCACTCATGGGAGTGCTCGACATTTTGACAGGATTCCTGAAGGTCAGCGCCTAAGGAACCCTGCGTATTGTCGCATATAAATGTATAGAAACAACAGGACGTTCAAATATATAGAATAAGCTATTCAAAACAATAAAATGATAAAGAAGATTCTGATATCCCAGCCAGAACCGTCAAGCGAGAAATCGCCGTACTACGACATCGCAAAAGACTTCGGAGTCGAGCTGGTATTCCGCCCCTTCATCAAGGTGGAAGGTCTCAGCGCCAAAGAATTCCGTCAGCAGAAGATCGGACTGCTCGACTACACAGCAGTAGTGTTCACATCACGCCATGCCATCGACAACTACTTCAAGTTGGCAAAGGAGATGCGCATCACCATTCCTGAGGACATGAAGTATTTCTGCGTTACTGAGACCATCGCTCTCTACATCCAGAAGTACGTACAGTACAGAAAGCGCAAGGTGTTCTTCGGCAACACGGGAAAGATTGACTCGCTCATTCCCACTATGGTGAAGCACAAGACAGAGAAGTTCCTCGTGCCCCTGAGCTCAGTGCACAACGACGACGTGCAGAAGCAGCTCGATGCCAAGAAGCTCAATCACAAGGAATGCGTAATGTATCGCACCGTCAGCAACGACTTTACTGAAGAAGAGGCAAAGAGCTTCGACTGCGACATGCTCGTGTTCTTCAGCCCCACCGGCATCAAGGCGTTCACAAAGAACTTCCCCGACTTCAAGCAGGACGACGTGCGCATTGCGACATTCGGCCCCACAACAGCTAAGGCAGTGACCGACGAAGGATTCAGACTCGATCTTGAGGCGCCCACCAAGGAACATCCTTCAATGACGAGCGCTCTCAGAGGATATCTTGAGAATATTAAGTAAGTATAATACTTATATATAACAAGCCTACCGATAAGAAAATGAACAAACCATTCTCCCTTTCACAGGACGAACGCATCAAGAGCAAGAAGCAGATTGACCGCCTCTTCAAGGGTGGCGGAGCAAAAGCCATGTCTGCATATCCGCTCCGCGTGGTCTACTTGACTGAGCCGATGGGGGAGGATGAGAGCACGGTGGCGCAGATGATGGTAAGCGTGCCAAAGCGATACTTCAAGCGTGCCGTAAAGCGCAACCACGTGAAGCGTCAGGTAAGAGAGGCGTATCGCCTTAACAAGCATATTCTCCTTGAAGCGCTTGCAAAGGACGAAGCAACAGACAATGGACACAAGACGTCGCTCTGCTTTATATGGACGTCAGAGCAGCTTGCGTCTACGGACACTGTGGCTGAGAAGATACGAAACCTACTCACACGTATAGCGGAACGCATAGCAGGCAACAACAAGAACACCTCAGCAGAATGAAGAAAGTCTCGCGAATCCTCGCATGGATTGTGATACAACCCATACGCTTCTATCAGCTATTCATAACGCCATACACGCCGCCCTCATGCCGCTTTACACCGACATGCTCCGAATATGCAAGGCAAGCCCTCGCAAAGCACGGATTCTTCAAGGGAATGGCGCTGGCAATATGGCGCATCCTGAGATGCAACCCCTGGGGAGGCTCCGGCTACGACCCTGTGCCGTAACTCTCGAGCACAGCTCGAGAGAGTTAGAAATTAGGAGTTAGGAATTAGGAATTAAGAGTTAGGAATTAGGAGTTACCTCTCAGTCTTGATTCCCCAATTGCTCAGAAAGGCCCAAAGAGGCCCAGAAAGGCTTAAGCTTAAACTTAAATAAAACACAATGGCAAAAAACTTTGTTGAAGAACTGCGCTGGCGCGGCATGCTCGCGCAGATTATGCCCGGTACTGAGGAGTACCTCAATACCCACATGGTGTCTGCGTATTTGGGCACCGACCCCACTGCCGATTCTCTGCATATCGGCCATCTTTGTGGTATCATGATGCTGCGTCACCTGCAGCGCTGCGGACACAAGCCCTATCTTCTCGTAGGCGGTGCCACAGGTATGATTGGCGACCCGTCAGGAAAGAGCCAGGAGCGTAATCTCCTTGACTCAGCTACTCTCTACCACAACCAGGAGGCCATCAAGAAGCAAGTGTCTAAGTTCCTTGACTTCGACGGCGCAGAACCCAACAAGGCAGAACTCGTCAACAACTACGACTGGATGAAGGACTTCACCTTCCTCGACTTCGCTCGCGAGGTGGGCAAGCACATCACCGTAAACTACATGATGGCTAAGGACAGCGTGCAGAAGCGTCTCAACGGCGAGGCACGTGACGGACTCTCATTCACTGAGTTCACATACCAGTTGCTTCAGGGTTACGACTTCCTTTATCTCTATCAGCATCACGGCGTACGCCTGCAGCTCGGCGGCAACGACCAGTGGGGCAACATGACCACCGGTACTGAGCTTATCCGCCGCACACTCGGCAACGAGACAGAGGCTTACTGCCTTACATGCCCGCTTATCACAAAGTCAGACGGCAAGAAGTTCGGCAAGACAGAGAGCGGCAACGTATGGCTCGACCCGCAGCGCACCACTCCTTATGCTTTCTATCAGTTCTGGCTGAACGTCAGCGACGCAGAGGCAGAGAAGTACATCAAGATATTCACCGACCTCGACAAGGAGACCATCGACACTCTCATTGCAGAGCACACAGAGGATCCGGGTCGTCGTATTCTTCAGAAGCGACTCGCTGAGGAGGTTACCACATTGGTACACTCAGCTGACGATCTCGCTTTGGCGCAGGAGGCATCAAGCATCCTCTTCGGTAAGGGAACAAAGGAGACCCTTCAGAAGTTCGATGAGGCAACATTGCTTTCCATCTTCGAGGGCGTTCCTCACTTCACACTTGCCAAGGACCAGCTCGGCCAGCCCGCAGTGGACCTCTTCACACGTGACGACGTCAAGATTTTCGCTTCTAAGGGCGAGATGCGCAAGCTCGTTCAGGGTGGTGGCGTATCGCTCAACAAGGAGAAGCTCGCTGCTTTCGACCGTCCAGTAGGTGAAGAAGACCTCATCGACGGCAAGTACCTTCTCGTACAGCGCGGTAAGAAGAACTATTATCTCATCACTGTAAAGTAATACTCGTTACAGCGAAATAATACGCAAAAATTTGGCTGCAAAGCAAAAAATCATTACCTTTGCAGCCACAATTGTCCTATGGTGTAATGGTAGCACAACAGGTTTTGGTTCTGTTTGTGGTGGTTCGAATCCGCCTAGGACAACAAAAAAGGAGACATTCCCTCGGGAACGTCTCCTTTTTTGCTTTCAGGCTATTCGCCTTTATAAGGTTGCGCCTTAGTTGAGAGCGTCTGCCAAAGCTGCACCAGCCTTGAACTTAGCCACCTTCTTAGCTGCGATGGTGATCTTCTCCTTAGTGTGGAGGTTGATACCCTCGCGGGCGGGACGCTCGTTTACGCTGAATGTGCCGAAGCCGATGAGCTGTACGCTGTCGCCATCTACAAGTGCGTTCTTGATAGCATCGAGAGTTGCCTCCAAAGCCTTCTTAGCCTTTGCCTTGTCCAACTCAGCACCTGCTGCTATCTTCTCGATAAGTTCTGTCTTGTTCATAATTCGAATTATTTAAAATTGTTTGTTTGTTTTTATACCAAAATGGCGTAACTTTCAGTATTCCAACGACAAATTTAGGCTATTCCTTTCACAATCCAAACAAAAAAGCGGAAAAAGTGCATAAATAACTCAAAAAAAAGTAGCTGATTGGTCTTTTTAACCCATATTACGGGGATTTTTATTAATTTTGTCCATCCGTAAAGCACCCCTGCCCCGCATTTACGTATGATATAACAACCACAATGTAAGATATGAACAACATTCCAACAATCACACGAAACCTACTCGTAATAAATGTCGTTGTCTTCCTTGCCACCTACGCTTTCCGCGGGCTTGGCATCGACCTTAACGACCTCCTCGGCTTGCACTTCATGCTTGCCCCTGACTTCCACTTTTACCAGCTCTTCACCTACATGTTCGCACATGGAGGATGGAGCCACATATTCTTCAATATGTTCGCCTTGTGGATGTTCGGTTGTATCGTGGAGCGCACATGGGGACCGCGTAAGTTCCTCTTCTATTACATAGCCTGCGGTGTCGGAGCCGGACTCTTTCAGGAGCTGGCGCAGTTCGCCCAGTTCTATATGCTTGCAGCCGACCAGTTGCCCGACTTCCGCTTCTCTCAGGTCTATGAGGTGGCAGCAGCCAATGCGCGTTACCTGAATCTGTGGACCACAGTAGGTGCTTCGGGTGCCATCTATGGCATCCTTCTCGCTTTCGGAATGCTTTATCCCGAGGAGCGTATGTTTATCTTCCCGCTGCCCGTGCCCATCAAGGCCAAGTGGTTTGTTGTGGGCTATGCAGCCGTTGAGATGTTCATGGCATTGTCCACACCGGGCGATGGCGTGGCACACCTCGCACATCTTGGCGGTATGGTCATCGGCTTCTTCCTCATCCGTTACTGGCGTCGTCATCCCGGCGTAGGATATAACAGTAGGGGAGGACAGAGCTTCTTCGATTCTCTCCGCTCTTCATGGGAGCGCCGAAAGCATGGCAGCAACGCAGGAAACGGAGGCGGTCAGTCGTTCGGCGGCTCTACATACGGTGGCTCTTCACATCGCGAGACCGACTGGGAATATAATCAGCGCCGCCAGCGTGAGCAGGCAGAGATAGACGCCATCCTCGACAAAATCCGCCGTTCGGGCTATGACAGCCTTACACGTGAGGAAAAGCAGAAACTCTTCGATTATAGCAAGCGCCAATGAAAAACCTACAGGACTTTACAGTAAGGCTGATTGCGGGAGGAAACATCGCCACCATAGTCTGCATGCTCCTTATAGGCTTCAGTGACCGCATCAATCCCGTCAGTCATCCGCTCCTTGCCAACATCGGTCTGTTCTTCCCCGTCTTCCTCGCCATTAATGTCGGCTTTCTCTTCTTTTGGCTTATCGTAAGGAAGAGAATGGCGGTTATTCCCGTCGTCGGACTTATCTTGGCATTCGTGCCGGTCCGTACATATACGCCGCTCAACATGCCCGAGGAAGCGCCGAAAGGTAGTCTTAAGGTGATGTCATACAATGTTTTCAACTTCTCGACATGGACATCACCCGATGAACCGTGCCCTATACTCGACTACGTGGAGGCACAGCGCCCTGACATCCTCTGCATGCAGGAGTTCTGCTCTGACGGATGGAAGAAAGACCGTATCTTGGAACGCCTTGGCAAACTCTATCCCAACAGTCGCATTACCGACCCGAAGGGCGGCGACCCGATAGCCATCTTCTCCCGATTCCCCATCATCCGCACCGACACCATCCACTATGAGTCGCGTGCCAACAATTCTGCTGCCTACCACCTGCTCACCCCCGGTGGCGACACCACCATCGTCGTGGTCAATCACTTCGAGTCTACCGGACTGTCCAAGGACGACCGTCGTCGCTTCAAGGCTATGCTAAAGGGTGACATCGAACGCAAGGAAGCAGAGAGCGAATCGCGAAACATCTGGCGCAAACTGGCTGAAGCGTCCGCCATACGTGCCCCGCAAGCCGACTCCGTAGCCGCATACGTGGAGCGACATGAGGGTAAGAGCATTATCCTTACGGGCGACTTCAACGATTCGCCTATATCCTACGTGCACCATCGTCTCGCTTCAGTACTGACAGACTGCTACGTTGCCAGCGCCAACGGTCCCGGCATCTCCTATCATTACAACGCCTTCTACGTGCGCATTGACAACATCATGTGCTCATCGCACTGGGAACCATACGCCTGTCGAGTCGACAATGGCATAAAGGCGTCCGACCACTATCCGATAATATGCTCTTTGGAGCGTAAAAAGGAATAACAGTGAGCGTAAAAACCGTTAAACCATAGCGATTTAACCCGCAAACGGCAATCTAAACATTACTAAATAAAAGAAATAGAGTTATAAATTTCGCAAAACGAGAGAAAATAAGTAACTTTGCACGCTAACTGTACTTTAGGAAAAAATAAATAATAAATAAAAACTAACAAAAATGCAGAACAAAGGTATTGTAATTGTAACAGCCGTCCTTCTGACGCTTGCAAGTATCTTTTATCTCTCGTTCTCTGCCGCCACTAAGTATTATGACGGCCAGGCTGCGAAGATAAAGGATCCCATCGCACAGCAGGACTACAAGGACTCCGTGAAGTTCCTCGGGCTGTACTCCTATCAGAAATGCCTTGAGACACAGATCGGTCTCGGTCTTGACCTCAAGGGCGGTATGAACGTCATCCTCGAAGTGAGTGTTCCCGACGTAGTGGAGAACCTCGCCGACCACAAGACCGACGTAGCTTTCGCAAAGTCAATGAAGGAAGCACGCGCCGAGCATGAGGTTAGCCAGAGCGACTTCATCACTCTCTTCATCAACGCATACAAGAAGAACGCACCGGGCCATCACCTCTCTGAAATCTTCGCCACACAGCAGCTCCAGGGCAAGGTGTCGCCTAACTCTTCAGACAAGGACGTGGAGAAGGTTCTCCGCGCTGAGGTGCAGGCAGCCATCGACAACTCTTTCCTCGTAGTACGTACACGTATCGACAAGTTCGGCGTAGTACAGCCCAACATCCAGAAGCTGGAGGGCCAGCAGGGACGTATCATGGTGGAGATGCCGGGTATCAACGAGCCTGAGCGTGTGCGCAAGCTCCTCCAGGGAAGCGCCAACCTCGAGTTCTGGGAAACATACAACTCTGACGAGATTATTCCTTTCCTCCAGCAGATCGACCAGCGCGAGGCTAACGTACGCTCTGGCAAGGACGAGGCTACAGACACCACAGCTGTAGACACAGCAGCTGCTCCCGCAGCAGAGAAGGCCACTGCCAAGTTCCAGATGAAGAAGAAGGCAGGTGCTGCCGAGAAGGAAAGCGCCAGCCAGATGGAGCAGGCAAAGAAGGATCATCCGCTTCTCTCTATCTTCCAGCCCACAGGCAACGGTGCGCTCAGCCTCGTAGGCTACGCTTCTGCACGCGACACTGCCGAGGTTAACAAGATTATCTATTCTGCACTCGCTAAGCAGATTCTTCCTTCTGACTGCCGTCTCCTCTGGAGCGCAAAGCCCGCTGACGGCATCCAGGCTAAGAACATCTATGAGCTTCACGCCATCAAGGTGACAACCACCAACGGTCGCGCTCCCATCGAGGGCGACGTAGTGACAGACGCTAAGGACCAGTTCAACAACCTTACCGGTACGCCTGAGGTTTCGATGACAATGAACTCTGACGGTGCACGCCGCTGGGCTGCCCTCACAAAGGCCAACGTAGGCAAGGCCATCGCCATCGTACTCGACGGAACAGTATATTCAGCTCCCCGCGTAAACGGCGAGATCTCTGGCGGTCAGTCTTCAATCTCTGGTAACTTCACCATCGAGGACACCAAGGACTTGGCCAACACACTTAAGTCAGGTCGTATGCCTGCCCCCGCACACATCGTGCAGGAGGAGGTTGTAGGTCCGACACTCGGTGCACAGTCAATCCAGCAGGGCTTCATCTCGTTCATCGTTGCCTTCATCATCCTGATGATCTACATGGTAGTGATGTACGACTTCATCCCGGGTATGGTTGCTAACGGCGCACTCTTGCTCAACCTCTTCTTCACCATGGGTATCATGGCGTCCTTCCAGGCCGCCCTTACAATGCCTGGTATCGCCGGTATTGTGCTTGCCCTCGGTATGGCGGTGGATGCCAACGTGCTTATCTACGAGCGTACCAAGGAGGAACTCAAGAAGGGTCTCGGCACACGTCAGGCTCTCTCACTGGGTTACAGCAACGCCTTCTCAGCCATCTTCGACTCGAACCTCACATCTATCATCACCGGTGTGATTCTCTACGTCTTCGGTACAGGTCCGATCCGCGGCTTCGCCACGACGCTTATCATCGGTATCTGCTGCTCATTCTTCACAGCCGTGTTCCTCACACGTCTCGTTTACGAGAACCGTATGGCACACGATAAGTGGACAAAGCAGACCTTCTCTACCAAGATTTCGCGCAACTTCATGGCCAACAAGAACTATGGCTTCATGTCGTCGTCAAAGAAGTCGTTCTCAGTATTCGGCGTTATCGTCCTCGTGATGATTGGCAGCTTCTTCGTTCGCGGTCTGAGCAAGGGTATCGACTTCACCGGTGGTCGCAACTACGTAGTGGTGCTCGAGAAGCAGGTAGAACCTGAGGAAGTAAAGGCAGCCCTCACACCGCTCTTTAAGGGAGCTACAGTGAACGCCCTCGCTCTCGGTACAGACGGCAAGACCATCCGTATCTCTACCAACTACAAGATTGAGTCGAACAGCCCCGCCATCGACAACGAGGTGGAGAACATCCTCTATAAGGGTCTGCACGGCGCTAACCTCGTAACACAGAAGAGCGTTGAGGCATTCAAGAATCCTGACGTACGCGCAGGCGGTTCTATCGTATCGTCTACGAAGGTAGGTCCGGCAGTGGCAAAGGACATCACACACGGTGCCATCATCTCTGTAATCTTCGCCCTCGCAGCCATCTTCGTCTACATCCTGATACGTTTCCGCAACGTGGCATTCTCGTTCGGTTCTACTATCGCCCTTGCCATCGACGCCACCATCGTCATCGGCTTCTTCTCGCTGCTTTGGGACATTGTGCCCTTCTCGCTTGAGGTAGACCAGACGTTCATCGGCGCCATCCTTACCGTTATCGGTTACTCTATCAACGATAAGGTGGTGGTATTCGACCGTATCCGTGAGAACCTCGGACTTCACAAGAAGATGGATCTTCAGGATCTCTTCAACAAGTCGCTCAACGAGACCCTCGCACGTACCATCAATACGTCGCTCTCAACACTCATCGTGCTGCTCTGTATCTTCTGCTTCGGCGGTGAGAGCACTCGCAGCTTCTCGTTCGCAATGTTGCTCGGCGTAATCTTCGGTACATTGTCTTCTATCTTCATTGCCGCTCCTCTGGCATACGTTATCCTTGGTCGCAAGATCAAGAACGAGCCGGTTGCTGAGGCAGAAGTAGTAGAGGTAAAGTAAAGACCATTCGCTAAGAATATATAATGTATAAGGCGCAGTTCCCACAGGGAGCTGCGCCTTTTTCGTTTTGGTTGATAAGTTACTCAGCGTCTTAATAATAAAAAACAAGCAAGCTTGGATGTTTTTATTATCAACAATATCGTCTATTGTATTGATTTTTCATAACTTTGCAGTCAGAAATCAAAAAAACACAATAATATAATGGAAGAGAAGAATTTTAAACGTACCACCGTGACAGCTGCTTTGCCTTATGCCAACGGTGGCGTTCACATCGGACACCTCGCCGGAGTGTATGTCCCCGCTGACATCTACGTTCGCTATCTGCGCCTAAAGAAGAAGGAAGTGATGTTCATCGGCGGCAGCGACGAGCATGGTGTGCCCGTGACAATCCGCGCCCGCAAGGAGGGCATCACCGTTCAGGAGGTGGTCGACCGCTATCACAATCTTATCAAGAAGTCGTTCGAGGACTTCGGCATTTCGTTCGACGTCTATAGCCGCACGACATCCAAGATTCACCATAAGTTTGCTTCCGATTTCTTCCGCACGCTCTACGACAAGGGCGAGCTGGTGGAGAAGACAGAGGAGCAGTTCTGCGACGAGGTTACGGGTGAGTTCCTCACCGACCGCAACATCGTAGGCACATGTCCGCGCTGCGGTGCAGAGGGCGCTTACGGCGACCAGTGCGAGAAGTGTGGCGCCACACTCTCACCCGAGGAGCTTATCAACCCCACCAACAAGAACAATCCTGGTCACGGACTCATTAAGAAGGCCACGAAGAACTGGTACTTGCCGCTCAACAAGTGGCAGGATTGGCTCAAGAAGTGGATTCTCGAAGACCACAAGGAGTGGCGTCCTAACGTATACGGACAGTGCAAGTCTTGGCTCGACATGGACCTCCAGCCCCGTGCCATGACCCGCGACCTCGACTGGGGTATCCCCGTTCCCGTGGAGGGAGCAGACGGCAAGGTGCTCTACGTGTGGTTTGACGCCCCCATCGGCTACATCTCAAACACCAAGGAGCTGTGCGACGCGCAGCCCGAGAAGTGGGGAACGTGGCAGAAGTGGTGGCAGGATCCCTCGTCACGCCTTGTCCACTTCATCGGCAAGGACAACATCGTGTTCCACTGCATCGTGTTCCCCACAATGCTCAAGGCTCACGGCGACTATATCCTCCCCGACAACGTACCAGCCAACGAGTTCCTCAACCTCGAGAACGACAAGATTTCTACGTCACGCAACTGGGCTGTATGGCTCCACGAATATCTCGTTGACTTCCCCGGCAAGCAGGACGTGCTGCGCTACGTGCTCACTGCCAACGCTCCCGAGACAAAGGACAACAACTTCACTTGGAAGGACTTCCAGGACCGCAACAACAACGAGCTTGTAGCCGTTTACGGCAACTTCGTCAACCGTGCCCTCCAGCTCACAAAGAAATACTTCAACGGCATCGTGCCCGAGTGCGGCGAGCTGCAGGACGTAGACCGCGCTGCCATCGAGGAGTTTAAGGACGTTAAGCAGAAGGTGGAGGCGCTGCTCGACACCTTCAAGTTCCGCGACGCACAGAAGGAGGCTATGAACCTCGCCCGCATCGGCAACAAATACATCACCGACTGCGAGCCTTGGCACGTGGCCAAGACCGACATGGAGCGCGTGAAGACCATCCTCTACATCTCGCTCCAGCTCGTAGCCAACCTCGAGATTGCCTTCGAGCCGTTCCTCCCGTTCAGCTCTGCCAAGCTCCGCGAGATGCTTAACATCAAGGAGACAGACTGGGCACAGCTCGGCAGCACCGAACTGCTCAAGCCCGGACACCAGCTCGGCACACCGGCTCTCCTCTTCGAGAAGATTGAGGACGAAGCCATCAACGCTCAGCTCCAGAAGCTTGAGGACACGAAGAAGGCCAATGAGGCTGCCTCTTACGTGGCTGCTCCAGTGAAGGAGAACGTAGACTTCGACACATTCGAGAAGCTCGACATCCGCGTGGGTCACATCAAGGACTGCCAGAAGGTGAAGAAGAGCAAGAAGCTCCTCCAGTTCACCATCGACGACGGTTCGGGCAAGGACCGCACCATCCTCAGCGGCATTGCCGCCTACTACGAGCCGGAACAGCTCATCGGCAAGGACGTGCTCTTCGTGGCTAACTTTGCGCCGCGCAAGATGATGGGCATCGAGAGCCAGGGCATGATTCTCTCAGCCGTAAACTTCGACGGCAAGCTCAACGTCACCTCCGTACTCGGTGAGGTTAAGCCGGGTAGCCAGGTGGGATAAAAGAACATAACCATATCTATATGATAAAAGCGGAGGTCCGAGAAAGACCCCCGCTTTTTTATGCTTTATAAATTGCAGGATGGACACTACGCCGTGCCTAATTGCTAACTATGAGTGGCAAACGGCGTGATGTGTAATGTATTTTAAGAAAATTAACATTAAAAAGACATTGCATAATATATTTTTATGGGTGGCAAATATTGTCATTGTACAGGAAAATGCCTAACTTTGCGGTTGAAAAAAGATGAAGCGTGCTTACGGCCGATAGTGACGCCCACGAGCCCCGTCTTTTTTCAAAATTAAAGGAACGACGAAAGTCGCCTGCGCAGAAACGACGGCCCTGATCAGGCAATAGTGGAGCCAGGCCAACCGAAGTTGATCTATATTCACATCTAAATTATATTTTTAAAAAAATGGCAAAGTTAGATTTGACTCAGTACGGAATTACTGGTTCTACAGTAATCGCTCACAATCCGTCTTACGAGAAGTTGTTTGAAGAGGAGACAAAGGCAGGTCTCGAAGGTTTCGAGGTAGGTCAGCAGACAGAGCTCGGTGCTGTCAACGTAAAGACAGGTATCTACACCGGTCGTTCTCCTAAGGACAAGTACATCGTAATGGACGAGAACTCTAAGGACACTGTATGGTGGACTTCAGAGGAATATAAGAACGACAACCATCCGATGTCTGAAAAGGTTTGGGCAACGGTTAAGGAGATCGCCAAGAAGGAGCTTTGCAACAAGAACCTCTACGTAGTAGACGGTTTCTGCGGAGCCAACAAGGATACACGTATGGCAGTTCGTTTCATCGTTGAGGTTGCATGGCAGGCTCACTTCGTAACAAACATGTTCATCCGTCCGACAGCTGAGGAGCTCGAGTCATTCGAGCCTGACTTCGTTGTTTACAACGCATCAAAGGCTAAGGTTGAGAACTATCAGGAGCTCGGTCTCCACTCAGAGACTTGCGTTGCCTTCAACGTAACATCTAAGGAGCAGGTTATCATCAACACATGGTACGGTGGTGAGATGAAGAAGGGTATGTTCTCTATGATGAACTACTTCCTCCCGCTCAAGGGCATCGCTTCTATGCACTGCTCTGCTAACTGCGACAAGAACGGCGAGAACACAGCCATCTTCTTCGGTCTCTCTGGTACAGGTAAGACCACTCTTTCTACCGACCCGAAGCGTCTCCTCATCGGTGACGACGAGCACGGATGGGACGACAACGGCATCTTCAACTTCGAGGGTGGCTGCTACGCTAAGGTTATCAACCTCGACAAGGAGTCAGAGCCCGATATCTACAACGCTATCCGCCGCAACGCTCTCCTCGAGAACGTAACAGTTGCTGCTGACGGCAAGATCGACTTCGCTGACAAGAGCGTTACAGAGAACACACGTGTTTCTTACCCGATCTTCCACATCAACAACATCAAGGAGGGTTCTTCTGCACCAGCTGCTAAGCAGGTTATCTTCCTCTCAGCTGACGCATTCGGCGTACTGCCTCCCGTTTCTATCCTGACACCGGAGCAGACACAGTACTACTTCCTCTCAGGATTCACAGCTAAGCTCGCTGGTACAGAGCGCGGCATCACAGAGCCGACTCCGACATTCTCAGCTTGCTTCGGCCAGGCATTCCTCGAGCTGCACCCGACTAAGTATGCTCAGGAGCTCGTTAAGAAGATGAAGAAGAACAACGCTAAGGCTTACCTCGTTAACACAGGTTGGAACGGTACTGGCAAGCGTATCTCTATCCGCGACACACGTGGTATCATCGACGCTATCCTCAGCGGCGACATCGACAAGGCTCCTACAAAGCAGATCCCGATGTTCGACTTCAAGGTGCCGACAGAGCTTCCTGGTGTAGCTACAGAGATTCTCGATCCGCGTGACACTTACGCTGAGGCTGCTCAGTGGGAGGAGAAGGCTAAGGATCTTGCTGCTCGCTTCATCAAGAACTTCGCTAAGTACACCAACAACGAGGCTGGTAAGGCTCTCGTTGCTGCTGGTCCCCAGCTCTAAATCCCAACATTCCGTGTGCTGCGCTTAACCACAGCGTAGCCGTAGAATGACAAGACATAGGCAAAAATCTTTTTATGGTCCGACTCATGCATTTAACCATGCAAGAGCCGGACCATTTTTTTTGTGATATATCTCACCGATAAACAGGAATTTATCTGCGAGATGAATTAACAACGAAAGTATATATATTTCCTTAGACGGCGCCGCTCGGCTTTGCCGCTTTCATAGTGTAGCGGAGAAAGAACAACGAATTATTCTCTAACGAATTTAGGCTGTATTCACAAGCAGACGAAGCAAACATAGGAGGCTATGGCGTCTCGCCGTAGCCACGCACCCTCCCATAGCAGAAATTACTTCATTAGCTTGCATCCTCCCATAGCAGAACGCTCAATCAGCGCCGTGTCCCGAGGGGACACGTATTCATCAGAAACCCACTGCAAGCTCCGAAGGAGCGCAGCTGTGGGATAAGCAATCCTCCCCACCCTCTCTTGGTTCCGCGAAGCGGGACCGACTATCATCCTCAACATCATACGGGATGCGTCAGTCCCCCTTCGGGGAACTATATGGGGTGGATGTGTCGCACGTTCCCACAGCTGCGCTGCTTCGCAGCTTGCAGTGTGTTTCATGATATAGGTCCCGCTTCGCGGAACCCGCAGCTTATACTCAATCTGCTTGCATTTGTGGGTGCGTGACTATGGCGGGACGCCATAGCCTCCTGGGTTTGTATCAGCCTCGGTGCGGTATTACCCTGACAGTTACGTTGTTAGCGTACACGCTTGTAACAACTGTTAAAATGTTTGCACAAAAAAAACTTTCGTGGCTATTGTTTGTTAAATACGATAATTTGGTGTATATTTGAAATCTAAAACCCACAAGGGGATTCAATGTGTTTATTAACTATAATATTAACTTCTAACATTTAGTGGTATGAAGCATGTGTTACTTTTACTAAGTGTTCTTGGCTGCTTGTCTTCTGTATATGGTCAGAAGGTTGATACGACTTTAATCGGTAAGCAACAGACTGCGATATTTAATCGTCCTACTTATGGCTATTCAATTAAAGCCCCTAAAACCACTGATGACAACCAAGACTTTCAGAGTTTGGATATAACGTCTCATGCAGGAGATTTGGCAGATGTCTTGGGGAACAACATTTATAATGTTGACTCCTTGGTGGTCAGAGGAACTGTGGATGATGCAGATATTCACACGCTTTGGGATGCTTCCTTAAACGGAAGACTTTCAGTCATAAATCTTGAAAATGCCGAGATAGAAAATGGCATTATTCCAGAGAAAGCCTTTTGGCATCAAAAAGAACAGTTGGACCCAAGTTTGGAATTTATAAACACTATCCATCTAAGGAGAATCATCCTGCCGGATGGAGTCAAGCGAATTGAAGAAATGGCATTCTCTTACTGCGTCAATCTTGAAGAGATAAACATACCCTCATCCTTACAGTATTTGGGATCAGACGCATTCTCGGTTTGTGTAAGTCTCAAGACTGATCCTCTGGTGTTTCCTGAAGGTTTTGAAAGGTTTGGACAATTGGTTTTCTCAAATTGCAGTAGCTTGAAAGGGCAAGTTGTGTTGCCGTCTACCATCAAAGAAATCGGTGTCGGATGTTTTTTCAGGTCAAGGATTTCGTCTGTCATTTTACCGGAGGGGCTGGAAAAGATTGGTGATGTAGCTTTTTATGCTTGCCGTCTGAAGGAGGTATGGATCCCGAACTCATGTCAGATCATATCCGGTTCAGACACTTTTCAGCAGAATTATCCTTTGAAAAAGATACGTTTGCCAGAAGGATTGGAAAAGATACCTAACGGTTTTGCAAGCACTTGTTGGAATTTACAAGAGGTAAACATACCATCCTCTGTAAAAACGATTGGTCATGATGCCTTTGACCGATGCGTATCATTAAAGAAAATAGAATTGCCAGACGGACTTGAAACGATAGAATGGGAGGCCTTTTGTAGTTGTGACTCGGTGGAACAGATTGTCTTTCCTGCTACATTGAAACAGTTGGGGCAAGAGAGCTTTTGCAATATACTAGAATTAAAACGCATCTATTGTATGGCTGAAGAACCTCCAGTATGCGAGGAAAGCACTCGTCATCCGGGGAAATCTCCGTTTGGTGAATACAATTCTGATTCTAATTATAGTACTCCCAATGACATTCCGGTTTATGTTCCGATGGGTACTGCTGAAAAATACCGTAAGGCTTGGGGATGGAATTATTTCACTAATTTTATAGAGACAGATGATTTCCCGACAGCAATACGTAATGTCACCACGGAGCACACTGATTCCAAGAGCCGTATTTATGATTTGAATGGCAGGAAAGTGATAAATCCGCAAAAAGGACAGGTGTATATTAAAAACGGAAAGAAGATAGTATTTACTCGTTAGACATAATCAGATTACAGTAACTTAGTAGAAAATAAAAAAAGAAACAGATGTAAGAACCATGCTTAACGGCAACGGTTCTTACATCTGTTTCTTTATGTTATGCTAATACTGCTTAGCCTATATTATAATGTAACCTTTACGCTCTGCTTGCCCACCTTCACGATGTATGTGGCATTGGCAGGAACGCTGAAGCTTGCGGTCTCGGCGCCACTCATGTCACTTGCCACTACAGCACCAGCTGCTGTGTAGACGTAAACGGGAGCCTTGGCGGGATTGTTGACCACGAGACGGTCGCCCTCCATGCGGACAGTTGCTCCGCTGAACGAAATGTCAGCATTGTTGATGCCGGTGGGGCGAGCCTCTGCCATGACGAGCTTATAGTCAGACATCTTGCTCTCGAGGTAAGATGTTCTCTCGTATTCGCTCTGGGCAGCCTGCTTCACTCTTACAGACTGTGCGCGGTGATAGATGTCCATGCCCTTGAGACGATACGGAACAGTCACGTCCACAGATGTGCCCTCGAGGAAGTTGCCGTAATAGAACGGGTCGTAGAAGAACTCGCCAGCCTTATAGTTCTGCGTGATCTTCAGCTCCTTGATGTAGAGGTTTGTCCATGTGTAGGTGCCGTAGAATCCGATTATGCTGCGGTCTGTACCCTTGGTCAGCTCCACAGTCCTTGTCTGCCAGTCGTTGCTGAGATCCTGCACGTATACAAGCTCGGTCTGTACGAAGTCGTCCACACTCTTGTCGTAAGAGAAAAGAGCCACGGCGCAACGTGTGTATGCCGTTTGAGCGGTGCCATTCTCGTCATAGTATGTACACGGCTCGGCTGCTGCTGTCATTTCGATGTTGATCTTGCCGCCGTCCTTGCTGAGGTCGAACTCCGGTGAGATGAGTCCGTCGTCTTCCTTAGCCTGGGTCATCCAGAAAGCGTCGAGCACGAGTGCGTCCTTATATACAGCATAGTGTGTGGCACGCCATCCTGCCTGACCGTTCATCTGCGGATAGCCACGGTCTGCAGAATGGTCATCGGGATTGTCCTTAGTGAATTCCACTGGAATCTCCGAACCCTCGCCGTATGTCGATCCCGGCATCCAGAGATGTGTGACGGTCATCTTGCCGTCCTCCTTAGCCACGTTCTTTGCTGCAGCCACGTAGTTGTAGCGCTCGGCTGTCGGCACCTCGTTCCAAGAGGCTGTGTATGTGTCGCCGTTAGTGGGGCATTCGTCAGCAAGCGTCGGAGCCTCCACGTCCATAATCTTCACCGGTGTGCTCGGCATAGAAACCTTGTCGCCCTTCATGCCCTGAACAGTATAATAATATGTGTCGCCCGAGTCAGCGTTGTCAACCACAAATTCGGTTCCCGTCACCTTCTTGTTCTCCACGATATAGTCGAGAGGTGTGACGCCGTCGCCCTTCACGGTGTAAACGTTAAGCAGGTAGCTGTCGGCTCCGTCCACTGCGTCCCAGCTGAGATTGAAAGTCTTGCCGGTGTAGAAGCGGTGTTTGTGACCCACTGGTGTGCCGACGTACTGCTTCACCTGATAAACCTCGATGTCGTCGATGAGGATGGCAGCGTCCTGCGGGCAGATGTTGATGAGCGTTGTGGGACCGCCCTCATGGAACATAAACTCATACTCGCGCCATGTATTGTCTATCTTCTCCACCTGATAGTTTTCGAGGAAGCGCCATGTGGCTGTCATGCCGTTGGTTTCGGCACCCTCGATGACGGTGTAGTTAGACTCTGCGTCCTCCTCGAATGTGCGTGCGCGGAACTTCACGAAGAAGATGCCGTCGTTGCCGGTGAGGTCGAGAAGCGGAGTGTTGACCTGGCCGCTGTTGATGTAGAGACATCCGCCTGCGGGATAAGCGCCGTGTGAGCCCCATCCGAACTCTTTCGTATAGTCGCCCGACATGTTTATCCATGCGTTGTCCTCGTTCACGTAGCTGATGTCGGTGTCCTCGTCAGGCTCAGCCTCACTGCCGGTGGTCATCTTTGAGAAGTCCTCACTGATGATGTTCACCACCTCGCCATAGTCAGAAGGATTGATGCTAATGGCTTTCTGTGGGGCCGGTGCAGCGTTTTTTACAAAAGAGCCTGCGGCGGCTGCCTTTGCCTGAGACACAACAGTGGTACGGGGCAAAAGCTGGGTAGCCATCTGCTGGGCGGCTACCGGTGTGGCGAGGGCTATCATGCCTGCCACAACCATACAGTGAGTAAAGTGTTTCATATACGAATGGTTTATGTTAATATGATTATTAATGTATGTTCAGTATCTAAGTGTAACCTATTTGCGAATTGTATGCGCAAACAGCACCACAAGTAATAGAAAACATTGCAAATGTACAAAAAAACTTGCATTTTGAAATAATAATTCGATATAAAAATGTATCTTTGCACAAAATTAATGCTGTAAGCAAACAGCAAGACTAACATTTTTATAATCTATATTTCCACGACATCATATCCTATCTTTAAAAAACAAATCGGAAGATATGTACAACAAGATTCTACTGTCATTGGCTCTTGCCATGGCTACACCTTTTGCTGGCACCTTCGTTGCTGCACAGACCACATCATCAGAGCAGGCACCTTATGTCTATGACATCGCTGACGGCGAGGCTGACATCTACGGATATCTGCGCTTCGACACGCGTCTGCGCGACTACGGCGTGATGCACTTCGCCACCAACGCCCCTGACTCTTACACGATGACAAAGTCGTACGGCATGATAGCCGGCGAGTCGTCTGTGTTTACGGCTGGCACTATGGTGGGCGACAAGATGGTGGCTTACCGCGTCACCTATTACGCCAACGTGTTCATGCCGGAGGGCATCTGCCTTGTAGACCCAAAGACAGGCGAATATGAGATGAAGTGGAACTACGTGGACGACGGATCGCACCTCATCATCGATGAGATGACGTACGACCCGAAGACCAACCGCATCTTCGCGATGCACTATGACACGAACGCAAAGACCACCGACCTCTATGAGGTGGACAACACGACATACGCTCTGAAGCGCCTCGGCACCATCAAGGGCACGGCGCTCATGACGCTTGCCGCCGACAACGGATGGCTTTACGGCGTCTCTTATTCCTTCGACGGCACATCTTACCTTATGAAGATTGACGAGGCTACGGCTTCGCAGCCTACAGCAGTGAAGGTAGGTGCAGAGGAGTTGGATCTGCTCGTTGCCGACTATTCGCAGTCGATGGAGTTCGACAAGACCACACATCGTCTCTGGTGGGTGGCTCAGGCTATGGACGACAATTCGTACCTCGTGGAGCTTGACACCAAGACAGGCAAGATGCTGTCAAAGAAGCTGATAAAGGGCAATCCGCAGATTCTCGGCATGGCCATTCCTTATCAGTACGTGGCTGACAATGCTCCTTCGTACGTAGGCTCGCTCGCAGCAGCTCCCACATCGGAGGGTGCCAACGAGGTGCGCCTCTCATGGACCAATCCTTCAAAGGACTATCGCGGCGGAACGCTCTCTGCCATTACGTCATTGAAGGTCTATCGCAATTCTTCCCTCGTAACCACCATCTCTGACGCAAAGCCCGGTGAGGCTGCCACATGGACAGACAAGAACGTGCCCAGCGGCTCATATATATATAAGGTGGTGCCTGCCAACGCTTCAGGCGACGGCATCTATCGTGAGAGCCGCACCTTCGTGGGCTATGACGTGCCCGCAGCTCCGCAGAACGTCACGCTGAAGGCAAGCGGAAAGAACGCCACCATAACATGGACAGCTCCTACGGAAGGTCTTAACGGCGGCACATTCGACAAGGCATCCTTGTCGTACGACGTGGTGCGCATGCCCGACAACAAGACCGTGGCAACGTCGCTCAAGCAGTGCTCCGTAACTGACGAGGCTCTCGAGCACGCCGGCTATTCATACATCGTAACTGCGAAGAACGCGCAGGGTAAGGGTGGTTCGACACAGTCAAACGTAGTGGCTTTCGGTCCTTCATACGGCATACCGTTCGTCTCGCCGCTCAACACGAAGGACGACTTCGGCGTGTGGACCTCGGTGGACAACAACAACGACGGACATACATGGGCTTTCGAGCCTTATGACAACGTGGCATTCTATGACCGCAGCGAGACGGAGGACGCCGACGACTGGCTCTTCTCGCCCTCATTGCTCTTCGACGGCAACAAGGAATATCAGCTGCGCTATACATATTACTCCACCAACTGGGTGACCGAGTCGTTCCAGGAGGTGAAGGAGAAGATGGACGTGCGCTACGGCACAGAGCAGACACCTTCTGCCATGACCACCGTGCTGAAGGATCTCGGCGAGTTCCATACAGCTTCGGGATATTATCTTTACGGCAAGGACGTATTCAAGCCGCAGAACGGCGAAGGCTACATAGCCTTCCACGCCAAGTCAGAGCACAAGCACGGACGCATCTTCCTGAAGGACGTCTCGATAAGAGAATACAGCGACAAGGACCTCAGCGTAACCGATTTCACTGGTTCTGCCACTGTAAACTGCGGCGTCAGCCACATCTTTACAGTAAGCGTGCGCAACGAGGGCAAGGCTGCCGTATCGTCATACAAGGCACAGATCATCAATGCCGAGACGGGCGAGGTGCTCGCTGAGGCTGCCGGCAAGCCGGTAGGCAAGGACGAGACAATGGACGTGCCCGTGGAGTGGACTCCCACAGCAGAGGGCGATGTGAAGGTTACGGCACGCGTGGTGCTCGACGGCGACACCTATCCTGCTGACAACACAGCACAGACCACGCTGGACGTGAAGGTGGCTCCAGCACATGCCGACCGCTGGATAACCGTCAACAAGGACGAGACAGAGGGATGGCTCGGAGCTTTCTATATGAACGACAAGCATTGGGAGGCACAGGCTCTCTTCCTCGAGAAGGAGATGCAGAAGAAGGACATCGACATCACCGGACTGCAGTTCGCGTTCAACGGCAAGACGGACGGTGCCTACACCTTCCCCGCTAAGATATTCATGAAGCAGACACAGCTGGACAACCTCATCCGCAAGGAAGGTAGCATCATGGGCGTGTTCGAGCTGAACGGATGGACCAAGGTGTTCGACGGCGAGCTTACCGTACAGGGAGCCGGCGACAACAAGGACTTCTACGTCAAGCTTGACAAGCCATATCATTATGCTGGCGGCAACGTCAACATCCGCTTCAACATCGACATCGAGGGCGATGTGATGCCTTCTGCCGACCTGCCCGTATGGCACCTCTCTTACACCACCGGCAAGAACCGCTATGCGTTCTATCGTGGAAGCAAGGAAGAGGCTCCGCAGGACGAGATATTCACAGCCGAATATATGCCGTACATGCTCTTCTCTTACATCGACAATACGTCAGGCATCGGCTCTACTCAGACTGACGACGCTGTGAAGATAGGCTTCGACGGTTCGCAGATAATGTTCTCACAGCCGGTAGACCGTGCCGAGGTGTTCACCATCAACGGTGCAACAGTGGTAAGCGTAAGCGCCACATCAGCCATCGGCACATCCATGCTGCCCCACGGCACTTACATCGTGAAGGCAAGCAAGGGACAGAACACCGTAGTGAAGAAGATAGTAAAGTAAAGAATAATTATTACTAACAACTAAATATTAATAATCGCATGAAAAGATTTTACGCATCAGCTTTTCTGCTTGCGGCAATGACAGCGCTCCCGGCGTCCGCACAGAAGACAAACGTGTTTCCTGCGTTTAAGGCTCCAGTCGCTCCTCCGGTAGCGGCACAGTCAGAAAACCCATGGCATGCTACAAGTAGCATCGACGACAAGTCGAAGGGCGTCGTAGCTTATGCCGGTCAGACAGCTGACCCCAGTAAGAAACGTGGATGGGTGAAGTTCCCGGTGAAGGACGCCTACAACTCAATGGAGAAGGTTTACGTGTATCACCCCACAGATGACCAGCAGATTCTTGGTATGCGCTGTGGTGCCTTTGACGGTGAGAAGTATCACGCTCTCTTCACACGTATCTACACTCTCACAGAGTATCCTGACTTCTATGGTACCATCGACGTGAAGAGCGGTGAGGTGACCGACTCGATACGTGTATGGCGTGACTGGGAAAACTCGGCAAAAAACGGCGAATGGCAGAATCAGTATGATATGGCATACAACCCCGCTGACGGACAGACATACGTCTTGGGACAGAACTTCGAGAACACAGACCAGGCATTGACCGACATCTATACAGTAGACCAGAACGGAAACTTCGAACTCGTTACAACACTCGACTGCATCATATTCAACTTCTGCTTCGACTACGACGGCACAATGTGGGCTGTAAGAGCAAAGGCAGACAAGAATTTCAATGTAGTGGGCACAGAGCTCGTTAAGTTCAATCAGGACTACGAGGTGGAGTCTGTTATGGAACTCCTCAAGGAGAAGAGCCCGATCATCCAGGGAACATTCGGTTCTATGGCATTCGACTATTCTACGGGCGACCTCTACTGGTATGCCGTAACTTATCCTAACGCTTATGCTTATCTCTTCCGTGTTCCCACAGAGATGAAGAAGTCATGCGAGCTTGAGTATATGGGTGGTGTTGCAACCGGCACAATGCTCAACGGTATGTACATTCCTTATCTTACAGCAGACAGCCGTGAGGCAGCCGGCCGCGTAACTTCCATCGCAGCCGTCCCTGCTGACAACTCTGTAAGCAAGAACACCGTGTCATGGACCAACCCGACACTCGCTTGGAACCGCACAGAGCTTTCTGACCTCGCAGAGGTTCGCGTTTACCGCAAGAAGGCTGACGCTAAGGAGGCCAACACAACAGCCGAGCTTCTTTCTGCCGACAACGCAGAGCTGCTCGCCACACTTCCTGCTGCTGGCAAGAAGGGCGAGACAATGGAGTGGGAGGACGCTGCTCCTCTGAACGGCATCAATACATACTACGTTGTTCCTTGCCGTGTAGCCGGCGAAATCGGTATGCCTGACAGCGTACGTTGCTTCAGCGGCAATGACGCTCCCGCTGCTCCGGTGGACATTAAGGCTACGAAGCTCGGCGAACAGAGCATCAAGGTGGAATGGACTGCTCCTAACATCGGTGCAAACAACGGTTATGTAAACCCGGCAAGCATTAAGTATATCGTAACACGTCAGCCCGACAACAAGCGCGTGGCTAATACTGGCAAGACCTCATTCGTTGACGAGACCATCACTGGTGATGACAACTACTACTATCAGGTACAGGCTTACACCGAAGAAGGTGGTAAGGGTGGCGTAGCCACTACTGAGAAGGTTCGCGCAGGTCTCGGATGGGACACTCCGCAGAAGTTCAACCTCTTCGAAGAGAACGAGGCTAACCGCTGGACTGTAGAAGACGCTGGCAAGAGCGGCGCTAACTTCTCTTACACTGGTCCGCTGGATTACCAGGGCTACACTCTTTGGACATCATCTTCTCGCGAGACTGACTCTTGGGCATTCTCTCCGAAGCTCAATCTGAAGAAGGGCAAGACATATCGCTTCACTTACACCGTTGAGGATCGTTATCCGAAGGTAGAGTTCAGCTATTATTCTGCCATCGCTACAGAGGCTTCTAAGGATAAGGTGGTGCAGACCATCGGTTCACATGAGTGTATGTACTCAGAGACCAACTACAACAAGCGCACTTACACCGATACATTCACTCCGACAGAGGACGGCGTTTATCACTTCGGCTTCAACGTAAAGACAGAGGACGCTGACGTATTCTGCTTGTATAATCTGAATGTTTCGGAGATCTTCGACAACGACATCGCTGCCATCTCTATGACAACATCTTCGGATGCTGTTACTGATTACGAGAATACAGCAACCGTTAAGGTGGCTAACCTCGGCAAGAACAAGATTGAGAAGAACAGCTACGTGGCTCGAGTAATGCTCGATACCGGCAACGGTCTTACACAGATCGGCTACAACAAGTGGGTGCCGGAGATTGCTGCAGGTGATACTGTAAGCGTAGAGATGAAGTATACTCCGACTCTCGAGGGTACATTCGATATCTTCGCTACTGTGGAAATGGAAGGCGACCAGGAGTTGGGCAACAACAAGACCAACACCGTAAGCGTAACATGTGAGGCTTCTGCTTCTACTCCTTGGACAAACGTGGTTACTGATCCTGCTACAGAGTGGGTCAACACACACGCTCCGTTCGAGTGCTACGGCAGCAACGACCAGTCGCTCATGCTTTACTATCCTGAGGAAATCAATGCCACTCCGGGTTCTAAGCTCATGCGTATCGGCTTCGAGTATGACGCTAACTTCGACGAGACTTCTGAGGAGCAGAGCATCCAGATCTATATGAAGAATACCAAGGAGCGCGAGTGCGAGGACGGTCCTATCTCTACCGACGACATGACTCTCGTTTACGACGGCATCAATTACTTCGTACCTGGTCAGAAGAACATCATCTCGTTCGACCTTGACACACCGTTCGAGTATGACAACACTCAGAGCCTCTGCATCGTGACATTCCGTTCTGGTACACGTCCTGCAATGTTCGGTTGCTCATGGCGCACATTCAACGCAGAGGGAGGTACATACCGCTCTATGCACGAGTCGCAGAACACTCCGTACAACGGCACCAACTGCTGGGCAGAGGATCAGGTTCCGGTGCTCTACATGGCATTCGACAAGTATGTAGGCATTAAGGATATCAACGTGTCTGAGGAGAATAACGAGAATGCTCCTGTATATAACCTCAACGGACAGTATGTCGGCAACAGCACCAAGCTGCTCAAGGCTGGCATCTACATCCAGGGTGGAAAGAAGATTGTAGTTAAGTAATTAGATATAAATTATCACTCTCAGGAGGGGTGGCAAAATGCAGTCAGCGGGATATCGCTTCCTTATGGCTTACGTTTGGCCATCCCTCTCTTTACGTAAAGTGACTCTAATAACAAAATCATAAAGCAACAATGAAATCATTTAGAAAAATCGCTCTTGCCGCAGCGCTTGCCGCAGCTCCGCTTACCGGACTGATGGCTCAGCAGCAGGCTAAGGAGAACAACTTCATCCTTGGATGGTGTAAGACTCAGTGGGGACAGACCATGCAGGTGCAGCGTAGCGCTGACGATGTCTATGCTCACCAGGTGCATGCTGCTGCACACTTCTCGCCGAGCGTCACCAAGAAGTATAAGGGATGTCAGATCAAGTATGTCGACTTCGGTGTGGAGCCCAAGCAGGGTTCGTCGGTACGTGTGTTCGTATCCACCAACATCGAGGATCCCAACGCCACAGTGGCTGCATCGTCCACAACGGAATGGGAAGAGGGATGGAACCGCTGCCAACTGGAGATTCCTTACACCATCAAGGGCACTGAGGACCTCTATGTAGGCTACGAGGTGCTCATCGGTGAGAAGGAAAGCATGAACACCATCACGTACGACAACTCGATAGAAAGCGAGCCGGATCGCAACTGGTATGGTGCTGACGGTCTGTGGTATAAGCTCAATCCCGCTCAGGTGCCTGCCAACTTCCGCGTTCGTGGCATCCTTACCGGCAACGCTCCTGACTGTGACGTCGCTCTCGAGAAGGTCACCTCCACAGAGGACTACATCGAGCAGAAGAACGGTCTTTGGAAGCCCACTCTACGTGTACGCAACTACGGTAGCGAGCCTATCACGTCTTTGCACATTCAGGCAACTGTGAACGGTCAGGTGGTAAGCGAGGCTGACACCGACGACGACTTCGAGATTGCAAGTAGCGAGGTTGCTGACGTGGAGATTGCTGGTCTCTCATTCCCCGACCTTGGCACTGCAGACGTTACGCTCACCATCACTAAGGTGAACGGCAAGGACGACCCCGATATGGCTGACAATGCTCAGACTCATACCGTCTTTGTTTATGCAGAGGGTGGTAAGGTGTATAAGCACAACGTACTTTTCGAGCAGTTCACTGCCGAGTATTATAAGGAAGCACCTGCCGCTGACGAGCTTTACGCTAAGGAGATTGCTGACCGCAATGACGTTATTTGGGTGAAGCACCACCGTCCTTACAAGGGAGTGCCCGACCAGTTTACTGCTGAAGGCGAGACCGAGTATGACAAGCTCTTCGGTTCTGCCCGTCCGTTCGTGCCTGGCGTATGCGCTGACCGTCGTATCTTCGTAGGTCAGGAAGACCCGGGTCCGGTTTACTTCATCGCTACATCTGGCGACGTTACCGGCATGGTAGGTGGTGCACAGAGCATCCCTGCCTTCGTAAACGTGAAGGTTGACGTTAAGAAGTCGGCTGACGGCAAGTCGCTCGACGCCACCGTAAGCGGCGTTTCCACCACTACCGTACTGCAGCAGCAGACCGATCTCCGTCTTACTGTATGGCTCGTAGAGGACGGCATCAAGAGTACATCGCAGGAAGGTCGTGACGAATACATCCAGGACGGCGTACTCCGTTCTCTCGTCAATTCGGCATGGGGCGAGTCACTCGACCTCACCTCTCTCGCATACAACCGCACTTATCAGATTCCTCTCAAGGAGGGATGGAATGCTGACAAGATGCGCGTCGTTGCCTTCATCAGCAACTACAGCACTGACGAAAAGAAGTGCCAGGTCTACAACTCTGGTCAGGCTTTCGTAGGCTCTTCTACAGCCATCACCGACGTTAAGGACGCAGCCCAGCCTATGGCATATTGCCAGGACGGTAAGGTTCTCGTTGCAGGTTCAGGCTTCAGCGTTGAGGGCGTATACGACGTGTCTGGTCGCGCAGTGGCAAACGCCAACCTCGCCCCAGGTCTCTACATCGTTCGCATGACCAACGGCAAGACGGAAGCCACACAGAAGCTGTGCGTGAAGTAAAGCTTATTTAGTTGAGAGTTGAGAGTTGAAAGTTGAGAGTTATGATAACCTATAATTATTATATTACAGACTGAACTTGCGAAAGTTATAGATATATTTTATTTAAAGGACATATCATAACTCTCAATTCTCAACCCTCAACTCTCAACTTTTTTATTAAAAAATCCTCTCTTACTGCCCTAAAAACTTTCTCACTTCTGAAAATTTTATTAACTTTGCATCCGCAATAAAGCGAGATATGCGGCAATAGCTCAGTTGGTAGAGCACAACCTTGCCAAGGTTGGGGTCGCGGGTTCAAGTCCCGTTTGCCGCTCCAATTTAAAGAAACAGGCGCCGCAATGGTGGAATTGGTAGACACGAGGGACTTAAAATCCCTTGGCCAGTAATGGCTGTGCGGGTTCGAGTCCCGCTCGCGGCACTTAAGGAATGTGAGATGTGAGCATAGCAATATGTTCACATCTTTTTTTGTTTATATAAATCCCAATCTATGACATACCACGACATCTGCCAGCGGCTCACACCGTTATACGGACAGCAGGAAGCGAAGGCAATGACACGAATGCTCTTGGAAGACCTCTTCAGCCTTTCCTTCGCCGACATTCTCTGCGGAGCCACGGAGCATCTCTCCGATGCCGACACCCTGCGATTGCAGCAGTCTGTAGACCGTCTTCTTGATGCCGAGCCATTGCAGTACGTCACCGGCACAGCCTTCTTCTGCGGCCATCCATTTCATGTTGCTCCTGGCGTACTCATTCCGCGTCCCGAAACGGAATGGATTGTCGATACGGCAGTCAACCTTGTCACGTCTTCCGCACCACGCATCCTCGACATCGGCACCGGCAGCGGATGCATAGCCACAAGCATAAGTCTTGCCCTTGCCGACAAGCATTGCTACACCGAAGCATGGGATATCTCGGAAGACGCCCTCCGCATAGCCGCCGACAATGCCGCCCGCCTTGGTGCAGACGTGAAGTTCCGCCGTCGTGATGCGTTGAGGCTTGAGGAGGATTTTCCCGCAGAGGAGAATCAGGGTGGGGCAGAGGTGTTGAGCGACACCAATGCTGCCGCTGAGTCATTGGACATCATCGTCAGCAATCCTCCCTATATATGCAACCGCGAAGACGCCGATATGCACGCCAATGTTCTGCGACACGAACCCCACCTCGCCCTCTTCGTTCCCGACACCAACCCGCTGCTCTTCTATCGTGCCATCGCCCGCTACGCCATGCGAAGCCTGAGGAAAGGAGGCTGGTTGCTCTTTGAATGCAACACGCTCTACGCCCACGATACAGCACAAATGGCGTCGGACATGGGATTCGCCAAAAGCGTAGTCGAGGACGATTGCTTCGGTAAGCCACGATTCGTAAAGGCACAGAAATAATAACATACCTCACACATTATATAATATGTATCCATCCACTAAAAAAGTCCCCACTGAGCAGGAAGCCCTTCTCCGTCTTTCCTCCCTTTGTTCACGCAGCGAGCACTCCACTGGCGAGATGCGCGACAAGTTGCGCCGTTGGGGAGTTGATTCCGACACCAGCGAGCGCGTCGTTGCCCGTCTTGTCAGCGAGCGCTTTGTCGATGATGAGCGCTTCTGCCGTTTCTTTGTCCGCGACAAAATCAGGTTCGACCGTTGGGGACGTCGCAAGATAGAGCAGGCGCTATATGCCAAGGGAGTCTGTCAGGACATCTCCGCTGCCGTCCTTGATGAGGTGGACGACGAGGAATGGACCGAGGCATTGCGTCCCTTATTAGATTCAAAGCGACGCACGGTTAAGGGAGCAACCGACTACGAACGCAACGGCAAGCTTATCCGCTTTGCAATGTCCAGAGGATTCGGCATGGACATCATCCGCCGTTGCATGGACGTAAGCGATAATGACGAGGAGGACGTCTTCTGACATGCTTACCGACTTCTTCTCACCCCGTAGCTGCTGCGTTTGCGGCAAGCGCATCACCGAGGACAGCCTTATCTGCATGGAATGTCTGCTCTCCATTCCCTTTTCCCGCGACAGTCTTCGTCCCGAGGACAACGACACTGCCCGAATGCTGTGGGGCAAGTTGCATGCCGAGAAGGCCGTGGCTGCCGTACACTACCTTCCGCAGTCAAAGATGGCTCGACTCCTATACCTTATTAAATATGGCAAGCGTCCCGACGTGGCGCACCTGCTCGGCCGTATTGTTGCCGAACAGCTCATGCTTCACGGCTTCTTTGACGACATCGACATCGTCATCCCCCTGCCTCTCCACTTCAAGAGGGAGAAGCAGCGCGGCTACAATCAGAGTCTTTTCATTGCCAAGGGTGTCTGCGAGGTCACCCGTCTTCCCATTGCCGCCGCCACCGTCTTCCGCGTCCGCGACACCTCCACGCAGACCCGCCTCTCCGCTTCTGAGCGTCTGAAGAACATGGAGGGCGCCTTCCGCCTTGCTTGCCCGGAGATGATAGAAGGCAAGCACGTCCTCCTCATTGATGACATCTTCACCACCGGCGCCTCCGTCACAGCCTGCGGCAACGAGCTGCTCACCGCACCCGACACCAAAGTCAGCGTGCTGACCGTAGGCAAGTCGGACGGTAAGTAATGTAACGCTTTTGTAACATGTTTGTCATTGTCTATTCATCCCTCGTTAAAGTCTGTAAAATACGGAAGTCTTAACTTTGCAACCGCAAACAATAAGACAATATGATGATACGAAACAGACAATTGGTCGTGACAGCCGCATTGCTCGGCGCCGCCATGACAGCAGCGGCACAGAGCGCTGACGAACAGTCACCCGTGAATGTTCACGGAACAATACGCAGCAAGTATGAATATCAGACCGAGGAAAACGAGGGACGTTTCGAGGTGCGCAACGCCCGCATCAGCGTAGACGGCAAGCTCTCGCCCGTGATATCATACAAGGCTGAGATCGACCTTTGCGACGAGGGCAAGATAAAGATGCTCGATGCTTACACACGCTTAAAGCCCGTCAGAGGCTTGCAGTTTACGATGGGACAGTTCCGCGTGCCCTTCACCATCGACGCCCACCGCTCTCCGCATCAGCAATACTTCGCCAACCGTTCCTTCATAGCCAAGCAGGTGGGCAACGTGCGCGACGTAGGTGCTGCCCTCGGCTATACTCTTAACGCTGGTTTCCCCATCATCCTCGAGGCTGGACTCTTCAATGGTTCGGGCCTCACCAATCAGAAAGACTTCTGGACCAACAGCGTCAACTTCTCCGCCAAGGCGCAGTTCTTGCTTCCGCGCGGATTCAACATCACGCTCTCCACGCAGAAGATAAAGCCCGACAACGCCAGCGTGATGATGTATGATGCCGGTGCTTACTGGCATTCTCACGGATGGCATCTTGAGGCAGAATATCTCTACAAGCATTACGCCGCCGATGCCTTCCGTCCCGTCCACGCCTTCGATTCGTTCGTCAGCTACGACATCCCCGTGAAGAACGAACGCTCCCTCGTGCGCTACGTCACCCCGCTCCTCCGCTATGACTATATGAGCGACCACAGCGACGGCATGCGCTACGTTGACGGCAAGGCAAACACCGAAGGCAGGCTCATCGTCAACGACCACCAGCGCTCACGCCTTACGGGTGGCTTGACGCTTAGCCTGAAGCGTCCCTTCGTAAGCGACATCCGCCTGAACTACGAGAAATACTTCTATCGCAACGACGGAGTGGCAAAACCCTCTGAGAAAGACAAGATAGTGGTAGAGATAATGACAAGATTCTAACGGCGCGATGTCTGCTTGTCAGGTGTATAATGTTAAATCTTATGGTTATTAAAAAATAATTTAAAAATTCTCTTTTCTTTTTCAAATAATTAAATTAACTTTGCAGCGATGTTAAATCAGACAGCTAACTCGGACATTATCCGACCATTAAACTTAAAAACCAAAAAATAACCATATTAACTAAAACAAAGAATCACATGAAGGTGAAATCTACACTCCACGCGATGTTACTCGCTGGTATGCTCTCAGGTTCTTTCGTACCTGCATTCGCTGCCGACGACACAACGTCATCATCAGTTTACGACTTCAGTGGATTTAGCGACACAAAGCTCATGCAGCTTTTCTACAACGCTTACCAGAACGGTCGTAAGTATCCTACAGCTGAGGAATTTGCAGCAGCTGGTATTCAGCAGAGCGACATCGCATTCATCCGTTCACACGTACGCAACAAGGGCATCCTCGACCGTGCAGACCGTCTTATCAAGGACACATACGAGAAGCGCGACCTCTGGATGAACATCCCGATGGACGCAGGTAAGGACGGAGCCGTTGGTCAGCCCAACAAGACTTTCCATAGCGACGTATTCTCTATGTGGAACTACACCAACATCTTCGGTGCTTGGAACCACGGTGTGTTCTCAGCTCCTTCAGCATGGACTGACGCTGCTCACAAGAACGGTTCGGCTATGTATTCTGGTATCAAGTTCTTCGACACCACTGGCGGTCGTCCCGACGGCGCAGCAGGCTGGATGAACTTCATCTCAGACCGTAACGACGACGACTCATTCAAGTATCTCGAGCCGATGATCAACTGTCTCATGTACTTCGGCTTCGATGGTATCAACTATAACTGGGAGGATTCTGGCTATTCAGATGACGATATCGTAGAATTCCACAAGGGTCTCTACGCTTCTGCAAAGAAGCACGGCTTCGACGATTTCCATTGCGGTATCTACACCTCTTCGTCTGGTCTTTCTGCATACGAGGCAGACGCTCTCTTCGGCAACTCAGAGGGACGTACACACGACCTCATGCTCAACTATTCTAACGGCGACTTCTCATACCAGCTCTCTTCTTCTGCAAAGCAGGCTATCAATGCAATGGGAACCACCGAGGGTCTCTACACCGGTGTATGGATTGTAAGCCTTAACCGTGGATGGAACCGTCTCAACGCTGACGAATATGCCAAGCAGGTGAGCCTCTGTATGTGGGGTGAGCACGCTCAGAGCCGTTTCTGGTCATACAATAATGGTACTGACGCTTACGACGCACAGACCAACTATCAGTACCTCCTCGAGCGCTTTATGTCTGGCGGTACACGCAACCCGCTTACACGTCCCGAAATCCGTAACAGCGGCAACGATTGGGAAGCAAGCAACGGACAGAAGCCTCTCCAGACCTTCGCTGGTATAGCAACATGGATTCCGGAGCGCTCTTCTATCTTCGGCAACCTGCCTTTCGAGACACACTTCAATCTCGGCAACGGCGACCGCTATGCATACAAGGGAAAGAAGACTGCAGGTTCATGGTACAACATGTCTAACCAGGACTACGTTCCGACATACCGTTGGCTCGTTGTTAAGCCCGGCACACTGACTGCTTCTACAGACATCGACGCTCGCTTCTCACATGACGACCAGTACATCGGCGGTACCAGCCTTCTCCTCACCGGTAAGGCTACATCAGAGGGCACAGACCTCGTACTCTATAAGACCGACCTCAATGTCAGCGCCGGCGATCCCTTCGTAAAGGTGGCTGTCAAGAACGGTAAGGAAGGATCTAACGCTTCCAACCTCTATGTCATCCTCAAGAAGGCTGACGGATCATGGGTGGAGACACCGGTAGGAAACATTGAGGGCAATAACTGGAACGAGAAGACCATCAGCGTAAGCGGTCTCTCACAGAGCGACGTCATCAAGGCCATCGGTCTCCGCGTTAAGGGTGCCGACGACAACTATAAGATGTACGTAGGCGAGCTCCAGGTCAACGACGCTGTCAAGACCAACCCGGCTCTTGTTAAGGATCTCAATGTAGAGGTGAAGGAGGAGACCAAGACTTCTATGTCTGCCAAGCTCTTCTGGAATGTTGACGCTAAGGCTGAGAAGCGTGCCGAGTGGGATCTCGTTTACAACGACGAGGCCAATATCGACCACTTCGAGGTGCTCTATAAGAACGGCGAGAACGGTCGCGTTTCTGAGCTTGCACGCACCTCTTCATGGGGCTGCTACGTAGGCGACATCCTCTTCGACGGCGCTGACGACGAGCCGTACATCGGCGTACGCTCAGTCTCTACAGATCTCAAGACTTACTCTCCGGTAGAGTGGGTGAAGGTTACACGTGGCGACCAGGCTTCGCTCCCCGTACGTGTTGACAACAGCTATGGCATCTCTCAGATGGATCCCTCTTGCGACGGTGCTGACATCGCCCGCCAGCAGCGTTACGTTACTGACGTGACCACAACTGGTGCTGACCAGAACCTCGACTACCATACTGACCATCCCGTACTCGACGGCACACAGTATGACAACCAGACCGACAAGGTCCTCAAGGTTAAGCAGGGTCAGGAAGTTACTCTCTTCGTTAAGGCATTCGACACAACAAATGCTACATACAATGGTTCGAAGAAGACCGACGGTCTCCGTTACTGCTTCGCTGGTGGCTGGATTGACCTCAACGGCGACCACAACTTCAACCCGGACAAGATTGCTGACAATCCTGAGGAAGGCGAGCAGCTCTTCTTCGTAGGAACAGTTCGTAAGGCTACTCCTGAGATCGAGACAGAGGGTATCACATGCAAGTTCAAGGTGCCTGAGGACGCTAAGACTGGCAAGTCACGTCTGCGCATCGTCTTCTCTGACGCATGGTTCGCAGGAGCATTCCTCCCGACAGGTCTCCACAACAAGGGCTTCTCTATGGACTTCGGAGTAGAGATTTCTGGTGACAATCCTGAGCGTCAGGGTCCTGCCGACCTCCACGACCAGGGTGTTGCTGACGAGCCGGCTAACCTCGAGGGCAACCTCACAGCCATCAAGACCGTGAAGGGTGGTGCTTCTACTGTAGAGGCTGCCAACGGCGAGCTCAACTTCCAGAACTGCGAGAAGGCATGGATTTACGACGCTAACGGAGCATTCGTTAAGTACCTCGTATCTCCCTCTTCATTCCAGACATCTTCACTCGCTGCAGGTGTTTACCTCGTAAAGATGCAGCAGGGTCACGTATTCCGCTCACAGAAGGTGGTAGTTAAGTAATGACCACAGCTCTAAGCTGAAACTATAATTCTTTCGACGGCGCTGTCCTAATCAATAGGGCAGCGCCGTTTTTTCGTATCATCGTTTCCCATCATGCAAATATCGCACAAAGAGTAAAAACATGTTACAAAATAAAAATTGATTCTAGAGAATCGAAAAGCTGTTTTTATGGTGTTTTGCTGTGCAAACAGCCCCCACGCCATAAGATAGCGCCACTTTTACACTCCAATAGTGCCACTATTAGACAGTAAAAGTGGCACT
>ERZ506950.257-NODE-257-length-44461-cov-6.588862_pt1 | contig 44461 bp, 37 predicted proteins | sample MGYA00512897_ERZ506950 | MGnify/ENA metagenome assembly ERZ506950
TTCGGGAGTGAATATTGCCATCATTTCCGAATCGCTCGGTCATTCCGATTTATCGACTACCCAAATCTATTTGGATTCTTTCGAGAATAGCCAAATCGACGCGGCAATGCAGAACTTGTTGTGAACGAAAAAGGGCACTCCGACGAATATACGGAGTGTCCTTTTTTTCAACGACAGCAGGCTGAAATTAGGCAACAGTCGCGTGTTCGGGAAGACGCTTTATATCTTCCGACAGAAATCTGTCCGCATCTTCGGGCGAGAAGCGTTTCCCGTAAAGTTGCACATCAGCCCCTAATGTACGGGATACACCGTCTTTCAGCACCTTTTTCATCGTGGCACTACCGAGGAACACAATATGTTCCGCTACATATTCAGGCTTCAAGCCCAAGATTTCACACTCGCGGCAATACCTGCGGCTGTCAAGCAGGATATTTACCTGCTCCATGAAATCAGCCCAAAACTTGTTCGCATCCGAGTAAGCCGCATTCATGAATTTGTCGATGCAGGCCAATTTAATTTCGTTATCCTTTTTCAGTTGGACATCGAAAACGGGCCGTGCCTGCGTCATTACCCGCCACATCGGGGGCGTAGTCGAACGGCGGCGGCGCGAGGTCTGCACCGTCTGTTGTTCTTTCTGTTCGACAACGGGAGCAGTTGTAGCGGTTGCGGCGTTTGCCGCGTTAATTTCATTGGCGTTTACGCCATTTTGCAAATGTGAATTTGCCATAATCTTAAATACTCCTTTTACAGAGGGGCTAAAATTATTCTGCATCCCTTGCCCAAGCGTTTGCAGGTCGTCGGGTTTATCCCTTTCGACACTACAAAGATTTGACTTTTCGCACCCCAAACACGGGGAGTGAAATAAAGGGCGTTTTTACTCTCCCTCTGCAAGTTACAGATAAACAGCGGAATAAGTTGCAGGCATGCGCCCTTTGCAGGACTTAATTATTCCTTTTAACGAATCGTCGCTATACAAAAAGCTGTCATTACGGGTAAATTCATAGAGGTAACAGATACGCGAAATCAGCAACAGCCGATTCAACGAAACACTCTTGTCGGGTTGCTTCGGGCGGTTGTCACCCAATAAAGTGTTCAGCATATCCCGATACATCTCCACAGTCCGATAAATCCGAAACGACGTACTCGGATAGGTTTCGTCGAAATTGCCCGTGTCAATCCCGTAATACTGAATCTTCCTGCCTTTGCATTCCCGTTCATAGGTTTCCCGCAGCCAGTCCAAAATCCCACGCTTTATAACGGGCAGAACCTCGACTTTCTTTCTGTTCTTTTTAAGGGTTATTTCAATATCATCGTCCGTGAAATCCTCGCCCAACTCTTTGAACAGATTTTGCACCGCCTTATCCAAAGATGCGGGTTTCGCAAGGCCGCAGTTCTTAAACGAGGTTTCGACATAATCGTAAATAAAGACCAGCGCAAACCAGAATTTCTCGACATCCAGCCCCAATCCCTTAACCGTAGCGGTTATATCGTCGTTGGCGAGATAATCCGACTTGGCAAAGGGCATCTTAATTTTCCCCGTACAGTAGCGATATTCGAATTGCGGCGTGCGGATTCCATACGTCTGTTCATCGCATCCGCAGGCAATATCGACATACTCGCGCAACTCACGGCGCATCGGGTCGAAATCCCAATGCACAATCTTATCGTTTTCATCCATCAGTAAGGATTCATACATACTCTTACGAATGGCATTGGCCTCCTTTTCATTCATAAAATAGCGTTTTACACCCAAATTTACGGCTTTTTACGTGTACATCGCACTTATTTACCATGCAAAAACCGCTATTAGCGCTTAAAACACATGTTCGAAAGGAATTTCAGAACAGCCGCGCCATGTACCGAACCGCTAATAGTACTGAATTACATAACACGAAAGGTGTTTTAGAACAACTCACTATGTAAAATACCCGCTAATACTACTTTTTGCACATTAATTTCCCCGTCGAACACACTCCGCCACCCCGTAAACAGCCCTATAATGCCATTTAAGACATAGATAAAAATGTTCGGATTAATTGCTGTCCGACCTTTGTTGTCAATAAAAAAGGTGCTATCTTTATAATACGAAAAAGGAAAATCCGACAAGTAAGGGTAAGGTCATGTAAGGGGCATTTTCGGTGTCCCTTGCTTTTGTGCCCTGCTCGCATATTTTTTGTGTCGGAAATCAATTCTCCTTATAAAGATACTTTCCACACCGAAAAAATGCGGCCGCATAAAAAGTGTGTCGGAAATTAAATTTACTAATAAAGATGTTACCCGCACAAAAAATATGCGGCGTAATTTTTCCCTTACTCTTTACTTATGAATTCAATTATTACCGCACCCTCGAACGCACTCCACGTTCAGCAAATTCCCGAACTCAACAACAAATTACCCGAAAACTGCATCTTTAATAAGGGCAAGACGGGATGCGGTGCAACGACACTTGCCATTGAGAACCGCATATCTACTTTAATTGCCGTTCCGACGGTGAACCTTATCAAGAACAAACTGCCCGAACACGCCGACCTGCTGGGTGTCTATGGCGGTGTCACCAACCAAGAGATAGCCGACTATCTGAAAACGCACGACCGCTGAAAAATCATGGCCACCTATGATGCGATTCCGCGCGTCGCAGAGGTTGCAGGAGCGGAGATATACGCCAAAGCCCTGCTGTTGGTAGACGAATATCACCGCCTGCTGTTCGACTATTCATTCCGACACCGAGCCGTTACGGGATTGCTTGCCGAAATACCCAAATTCAGCCGCGCGACTTATATGTCCGCGACACCCATCGAGCGGGAATTTCTGTTGGATGAATTGCAGGCCTTGCCGACAACGCGGATTGTCTGACCCAGCGAACCGCCGATGCAGGTGCGGCTGTGGCATGAAAACAGCCCGTTGGCATCGGTCGTAAATCTTTGCCACAATGCCGTAACGCATGGCGTGTCCTATAATCTGCATTTCTTTGTAAACAGCGTCGATTTTATCGGGCGGGTGTTGCATCATGCCCGACTATCACCCGACGAGGTGAAAATCGTCTGTTCGACGAGCGGAACATCCGAGCAGATAAACCGCGAGAAATTAGGCGACACTTACACAATCGGAATTCCCGACAAAGCGGTGCGCAAAATCAATTTCTACACCTCGACGGCTTTCGAGGGGTGCGACATTTACGACAAGCAGGGCAAGATATACGTCGTGAGCGACGGCACGGCACGACATCACCTGCTGGACGTTTCAACGACGATACGGCAGATTGCGGGACGCATACGAGATACACGTTACAAAGAGATAACGCACATCTTCTCGACGGTACGATATGCCGAGGGCATCACCTATCCGCAATTCAAAGCCGCAACGGAAAAAGAATTGGATAAGGGCGAACGCTTCGTGAAATGATATGCGACGGCGGATGAAGATTTACGCAACCAAATTTACACCAATAACAAATACATCAATACCGATACAATGACCATAGACCGCAACCGAATCAAATTGGAACTGCTGAATTTCCGCAACTATGCCGAGATTTACGCCGACAGCCGTAACCTTATTACGGAATACGAGCGTAACGACAACAAGATAACAGCCACCGAACGGCATGACATCCGACTGACCAAGTTGGAAAGGAACGCCAAAGCCAAGATACCGTTTAAGGAGTTGTTTGACCGATACGCCGAGCTCAAAGCGTCCGACACGAATCCTTTTTCGACGGACGTGTTCGCATTATCGCTTATCGAGCGGCGGAACCCGTTGGTAAAACAAGCCTTTGAGATATTGGGGACAGAACGGGTGCGGGAACTCAAATACAATCAGACGCAGATACGGCGTGAACTGATTAAATGCTCGGCGGACGAACTTGCATATAAAATCGTCAAACGGGTAAATGCCGATTTACCCCACAGAAAGGCGATACCCTCTAAAATCATTAAAGAGAGATTACAGACCATATACGACGATTTGGGGGTTGAGCGCAGAGCAAAAGCGACGGATATTGCCCAATGATTCGATACCGCGAAAGGCTACAAGAACATCGACGGCAAGAACACCGAGTGCTACACCATCATAAGGGATAAACTCGTTGCAAGGAAAAAGATTGCTGCGGAATAATATCGCAACTCCGATTGGCTGAAAAGTCGGTCGGAGTTTTTCGGTACATATACCCCGACCGAGCGGACAATCCCTATTTTTCACCCCTCCCCATTTTCAGATGGAAAACCGAATTTTCATCCATCCTATTAATAGGATTCCACATAAAACAGACCACCCCCTATTTATGCCCGAAACCATATAACAGCATAGAATTATCGGAATTATATAGAATCGGAAAGCTATTCTTACATGGAGATATGCCGCCCTGTTTAGTTGGTTATGAATGGAGTTATCTTTTTACAAGTAATGGGGAATAACTCTAAACTTTACAGACCATGAAAACATTAAATGAAAGGGCGACAGAAATTCTGAAAGCCTTGTTAGCCGTGCGGGCTTACAGAATCGACCACGGAAACGGAGTTTACACACGCTTACGTGCCGCAATGATTGGGCGCAATGGAAAGTACAACCTTATTTCGCTGGTAGAATACTACGAATCTAAAGGTAAACTTGCGCAGAATACAGAAATGAATTTTGCATTTGACACAAGTACAAAGCAATTTATCCCGTACTATTACTGCAACAAAACTCTCCGCATTGAATCGCATAGTGCGTACCCGACAGAAAACGGAATGGAGAATTGCGCCGAGGAACGACAGGCAGACCACACAAATTTTGCAAACCGATGGCTAATACGCATGAACTCGCAACAACCGATTATATGAATGCGCAACGAGTAGTACAGAATTGTGTTTTGAAGAATCAAAGCACGGTTATCGAGGAAATGATACGGGCAAACCTTATTTCCGAAGAATATCTTTATCCGTTCGTGGATGATGTCATGGAATGGTGGCTGATTGATTCTTGGCTGGCTGAACGACTGAAAGAGCAAGGCGAGGTTATCATCGAGGAATACGGTTGCTACTGGTGGGGCAGACAATCCAGCGGACAGGCGATTTACATGGACGGCGTAATACAAGAAATCTGCGGAGAAGATTAACCCAACCTACAACTAACAAAGTTTCGATTCCATACTCCCCACTATTGGATAGAAACTTTGTTTTTCAGAAATTTGATACGGCAACAATCCCGAAAAGCGGGATAAGGTCATTGCGTTTTCAGAATATGTTTTTTACCTTTGTGGATGACATATTGAAATTTACGGAAGCGTAAGTTTATTCTCGGATAGTGAACGTAGGAAATTCATTGAACATGAGAATAGGCAGACCTTATCTCCCGTCATATCCTTTACGGATACGGCGCGGGGTTGTTGCTTATTTGAATGTTCGGGCAATCCTACGGCCTACTATCCTCAAATGAGCTTTCAGCCCTGCGCTTTCTTATTATTGAATCCACTATTGAGGGGCGGATAGTAAGATTTAAAATACTTGTTCAACTTAAATAAATCTTACTATGAAAAAACTATTGGCTTTTGCCGCATTATTTGCGGTGGTTGCGCTCACATCGTGTAAATACGATGATGATGACCTTTGGAACAGCGTTCACGGATTGGAAAACCGTGTCGCAAAATTAGAGGAACTCTGCAAGCAGATGAACACAAATATTTCATCGTTGCAGACTATCGTAACAGCATTACAAAACAACGTCTATGTTACGGGGACTACACCTCTTATGAAAGACGGCAAAGAAATCGGCTATACAATTACTTTCAGCAAAGGTAACCCTATTACCATCTACCACGGTAAAGACGGACAAGACGGTGAAGATGGGATAACACCCACTATCAGCGTAAAGAAAGATACTGATGGTGTCTATTATTGGACGTTGAACGGTGAATTTATCGTGGTCGATGGTGGAAAAATCCAAGCCGAGGGTAAAGACGGCATAAACGGAACCAACGGTACGACCCCGCAATTCAAAATCGAAAACGATTATTGGTTTATTTCCTACGACAATGGCAATACTTGGATGCAGTTAGGTAAAGCGACTGGCGAGAATGGCAAAGATGGAGAAGATGGTGTTGGTGGGGATTCCATGTTTACAGGTATAGACTATAAAACCAGCACCGACTATGTAATCTTTACATTGGCTGATGGCACGCAAATCAAACTGCCTACATGGTCTGCTTTTGAAGCCTTACAGCGTCTTTGCAACGAAACGAATACCAACCTTTCAGCCTTACAGACGATTGTAACAGCACTCCAAAACAACGATTATATCACGAGTGTAGACCCGCTGACCGAGGACGGCAAGGTGGTAGGCTATACAATTAAGTTTGCCAAGAGTAACCCGATTGTGATTTACAACGGTAAAGACGGTGCAGATGGAAACACTCCCGTTATCGGTGTGAAGAAAGACACGGACGGCATCTATTATTGGACGCTGGACGGAGAGTTTATCGTTGTAGACGGACAGAAGATAAAAGCACAGGGAACAGACGGTAATAATGGCGCGGATGGTTCAGACGGTGTTACGCCGAAACTCGAAATTCGAGAGGGCTATTGGTGGATTTCCTATGATAACGGAACGAATTGGACACAATTAGGCAAAGCCACGGGAGAGGATGGCAAGGATGCAGACAGCATCAAAATCACGCAGGATGAGAACAATGTTTACTTTGAATTGGCAGATGGTACGGTAATCACGATTTCCAAAACAGGACAATCGGCAGACCCGAATGTCATTCAATTTGAGGATGCATTAGTAAAGGCTATTTGCATTACTAATTGGGATACGGATGGAGATGGAGAACTGTCATATGAGGAAGCCGCAGCCGTCACAACGATTGGTACAGAGTTTAACGGGAAAGGGATATTTGCATTTGATGAATTACAATATTTTACTGGCATGACATCAATTCCCTCATCTGCATTTTCGGATTGTAGCGAATTATTATCGATAAAATTGCCTGATAATATTATTTCAATCAATGATACAGCCTTTGCTCGTTGCCAATCTCTAAGAGAAATTCATATCCCTGCGAGTATAGAATCCATTGGGACAAGGGTTTTTTATTATTGTCAATCTCTAAGAGAAATTCATATTCCCGCGAATACAGAATCCATTGGCAACGGAGCATTTGAATCCTGTACGAAATTAACAACCGTAACATTTGGCAAAGAATCCAAACTAAGAACAATTGCAGGAAGTTATGGAAACAGCTCATCTTATTGCTATGGAACTTTTATGTCATGTCAGAATTTATCCGCAATTGAAATTCCTGCAAGCGTAGAAACTATTGAAGCCGCGGCATTCCATAATTGTAAATCCTTGGCAACAGTAACTTTTGAGAAAAAGTCACGGTTAAGAACAATTGGCGGAGGTTATGTTAGCGCTTCTAAGAGCCATTATGGTGCATTTTCGAACTGCACGGTATTAACAGACATTGAAATCCCTGCAAGCGTAGAAACGATTGAAACGGCGGCATTCATGGGTTGTTCGTCCTTGCAAACAGTGACTTTCGAGAAAGGATCACGGTTGAGAACAATTGCAGGTCAAGGGCTTTCGACGGGTACTATATCTGTTACTCATGGCGCATTCTATAAATTGGAAAAATTGATGACTGTGGATATGTCCGAATGTACTCAAGTAGAATCCATTGAGAACTGCGCCTTTCACGGTGATTCCGAACTGCAACTATTCAAGATCGGCATGAAAACGCCACCATCATGTGGGTTCGCTGCATTCTCGGACATAAATTCTTCTTCTGTACTAAAAGTACCTTCGGGTTGCACCGACGCCTATAAAGCCGCAAGTGGTTGGAAGAACTTTGCAAGCATTACAGGATTAGATGAATAAATGCAAACCTTCTCCTGCTATGTTTCGGCATGGCAGGAGAGATTAAAAGAAAGAGACTATGGAAAAATTAAGAAAAATTGAATATTACATATCGGATAAATATGACCCCCAAGCAGGTTTTATGGATGGAGGCGATGAAAATGATAGCAAGACTGCGATAGGCTTGTTTCACCGATTTGCAGATTCTTATCATATCGATAACGGTCGGTATTATCCTTTGACAGAAGCTATTATTGAAGATGAAAAGACGGGTGAAATTAGCCGTATAAAGTGTAACCGCATTATACGATTTGTTAACGAGTGAGAATATCTTAATTGATTCTCTTTAATAGGACAGACTTGTGCAAAAGGGTTAATATATAGACCCTCTGCACAAGTTTGTCCTTTCTATTTTACTTGCATAAGTCACAAATTTTTCGTATATTTACATCATAATCAAAGATTTAATAACAACATAAATTTTAGCTAAAATGTATAAAACACCAAAAACAGAATGAAAAATCGGCAAGGAAAAACGGGATGACAATCAAATATCCTACATTGCCAAATCCGTAGCCTATGATGATGATTACGGGGTCTGCCTATTCGTCGGAAGAAAAGAAGATGAAACCGTTCCGTTTACCTTTTACTATTTCTTTGCGTTGGACATCGACCAACAGCAACCCGTAAAAATGACATTCCAAAGACGAGGAAAGAAGATGGTTTCGATGTCTTGTCCGTTGGATAATATAAAAGGAGATATAACGCTAATCATGCCTAACGTTATTGAGTTTTCAAATTCCGCAGATAGCGTAAACCTTTTTGCCGTTCACAACAAGAGCGACGCCGTTAGCTTTACATATACAGCAACGAACGGAACGCAGAAAGAGTTTCGTTTCCCACTCACGGGGTTCAATGAAAAGTATTTAGAGCAGTTCATAGTATAAGTCAATAGATATAGTCTCCAAAGAATGATAATATAGTTTTATAACTTTGTTGGGGAAATAATTCTTTAAGGTAAGATGAGTGTGAAATACTATCCATTTGCATCCATTTTATTTCAAATCGCTGAAGAATAGGATTCGTATCGACTTTTGTTGATTTGCATGGCAAAGTCGCTTGATAACCAGACCATTCACACGATATTGAATTATTTATGCAATTAGAGAATCTAAACTTGCATTTTGAAGAATTTGAATCTATATTTAGCTGTGGATAAATCAACCAACACTGACCAATAAATTGACATAGTTGTCGGTAAAATGGATCTGCTTGGGAATCTAAAAACTCGTCAATGGATATTTCAAAGTTTTCTAATATACATAACAAATGGGTAACTTGATTATAGGTGGAGATAAAATAATTAAACCCATTATGTCCATTTTGCCAGCTATACGGTGGAATATTCTCTTTTCTGATATTGTAATTGGATTGGTTTAAGAAATGGGTAATGTGCCGAATGTTGGTAATTATATTTTCACAATTCTCATATTTCTGCATAATAAGGTCTACCAATCGTTCACAAATAGCAGAAAAAGTATCTTTACTAAAAGGTATTTTCTGTAAAATCCATTCTTCAATCACATCATTCAATGAATATTCATAGGGCGTGGAAGACGAGAATTTATGAATATAACCCGTAAAATCTGTTCTCTCTCCATATAAATGATGAAAGATATTCTTGATGTTTTGAAAATGACAGACCAGCAATATTTTATCGAAATTGTATTTATTCAAAGGGTTGCCATGTGCAAGTTTTTGTTCTGAATAATCTTGCATATCCCAATGCGCAGAAAATACATTGAGGATGCGGAATATATGGGCAGGATCAATCCTATCCATATCTTCAATAACAAGGATAACTTGCTTGCCACTATTTTCTTTAATATCTGTTATTAGTTGATAAATAATCCGTGATATAGGGTCAAATTCATATATCCCTCCTTTTTGGCTTGCAAATTCATCCAAATATGATTCGATACTATCGGACTGGGAATGACCGACTTCCTTTGAAAAGTTTTTGAACTTGGCAATGTTGTCCCGAAATACTTTTATAGCATCTTGGGGAATATTAGCTAAAGAGGATGCAACTAAAGAAACAATATCCGACACAAGGTCTTTCCCATTTTGATTGAAGAATCCCCATAATCTCAATGAAAAGCCATATTTTTCATCCGAGAAATCAATCTCGGATGTCATCAAGATTTGCAACAATATATCTCGCTTAATATACTCAAAAATATCTTTGTTTTCAGCGACCTGATAATTGATAGGATATATTGTTAGGAACAAATACTTATCGGATAATTGCTTCTTAACTTCATTCAGAAAGAAACTCTTTCCGTCTCCAAATCGTGCAGACAGAATACCTCGACAATTATTATTAAGATATTCAGAAAAAGTCGTGACTTCGGAATCTATCGGAATAATATCGTTCATAATGCTTGGGTTATTACGCATATCAAAAATACAATTTTTAATATAGAAATCAAAGCTACTGAAAATTGCTGAAAACAGACGAACGGCGAGAGGGGAAAATTTTTCGCCGATTTTTTAGTATCTAATGATGGCTTTTATCTATGTATCTATAAAATATACAGCTAATTCACCTATTTATTAATCAATCATGGTTTCTGTAACTGTGTAAACCAACGTGTAAACCGCAGAGCATTCGTGTTTGTAAATTACTGTATAATAGCAATTTATTTATTTTGAGGAACGTCTGGGGGGCGTGTGGTCGCTGGTTCGAATCCAGTCACCCCGACTGATGAAAAATCCTTGATATTCAATCGAATATCGAGGATTTTTCTTTTGTGGTATATAGTCTGAAAAGCGGCGGTGGTACACAAGTGGTACATAAATAGTCGCCATCCGAAAATTTCAATCTCAGTCGTTAAGTATTTGGTTGTTGGGTGGTTGCTGTATTTGGGCCTATACAGTCGCTCCGAACGGGCGGATAATGAATTTTATCGGGTTCGTGGCTATATGAGCTGTAATCGCGTCGCAGTATCTTCTGTCCCGATGAAATAAAACGACCTGCCAATATGTCTTGTCAGGTCTTGCAAATTTTACTCTGCCGATGTCCCGATCAGTAACAGAATCGAATAATCGGTTTCCGCCAGTTTTGCATCCGTGCCGCAGCCCCAGACGATATTTACCTGCGGGGCAAATTCATGGATGACGGTTAAAAGACTGCATAGGTCGTCGAAGCTAATCTCCGATGTGGGATGATAACTTACTTTTACAATCACGTCGAGATCGCCTTCGATATGTAGGGCTTCTAATTCGGTGCGGAGTTGTTCCGCCAAGAGGGGCATTGCACCTTCGACCGTAATAAGGGCACAAGATGCCGCGCTGTTCAAAATGCGGTCGAAATCGTTCCGGACGATCGACACCATGTCGTCTTCCGATGGGCTGAATTGGATGTCGAGATAGTGCCTGATTTCTTCTTTGGTTTTCATATGATTTTGTTTTTGGGTAATACATTCCGGCTGTGAATACGCAGGTCGTTTCAAGTGCTATGTACTGGAGACCATCATTGCGGCTTGCATATTTAAGCCCTATACATTGGCTCGAAATAGGCGGTTAATGAATTTTATCGAGTTCCCGACTACATGAGCCGTAATCGCATTGCAGTATCTTCTGTCGGGATTTAACAAAGCGACCTGCCGGGTTGCGGCAGGTCGGGACAACTAAGAACGGTCGGGATAAAGATTCGGAAAAAGATGTGGATAACAACTTACAACTATGTGCTTTATCCGCGACCGGAATTATATACGAAGGAGAAAATTATGATAAAATATGCAAGATTATTTAATATTGTAATGTTCTTTGTACTTGGCTTGCAATACCTTAAATACTTCTTTGTAGTCAGTGTCTTCTGAAACCAGTTTTATTCCGTCTTTGTCTCGGAAACTTGCTGTTACCATCATATCAGGAGCTTTCAGCGTGAAGCCCCATGGATAACAGAAATCTTCGGTGCTGTCTCCGAAGTCAAATATAATATTAAACGGACTTGTATTGTCCAAACCAATACATTCTAATACGACAGTGCTATTGGCCGAATATTCCTTTGCGATCTTCGTATTTCGGACGATAAAAATCATACCTGTTCCAGCAATGTTGGCTATCCCCATAATAGGATAACCTGCTTTTTGGGTGAAGAAGAACTGCATATCGAATCCCCTCCGAGAGTTTTGATCTGTAAATGCTTTCGTACTCTCTTTGAACGAGTAGAACGCATTGTCAATTGCCAAAGCATATCCCTGCACATTCGTAGTTTTTGCCTTTTCTTGGGCTGCTACAGTGAGGCACAATGCCAGCCCCACAAGGATTAAAATAATTTTTTTCATGATTGTTTGTTTAAGGTTCGTTAATTTCTTTATGATAAAAACAATGCTCCTAAAGATATGATTCCGAGAATGGGTAGTAATAATGTGAGAATTAAGCCTACGATAAATAGAAAAATAGCCTCACCTGCACTGAATACCCTGCAAAGAGCTAAAATAATGAGCGCAATGAAATAGCCGATGAAATTAAAGAAGATGGAAGCCACTATTAGCACGATTAGTCCCAATAAAGACCATAAACAACCGCCTCGGTCTTCTTTCTTTTCCGGTTGGACATTGATAATGGTTTCATTGTGTGTTGATTCGGTTGGGCATATCGGATGTCCGCATTTAAGGCATGCCGGAGCATAGCGGGAAACTTCAGTGCCGCAAGCCGGGCAATGAATCAAAAGAGGTTCTGGTTCCGGTTCTTCGGCAGGGGTTTCTTCCGGGGCTTCTTTTGTTAAAGTCATTTTTGGATATTTCTGTCTTAAGTACAAAAATCCTATGATGAACAACAGAATCACGATAATTGACCCCATAATACCGTATTCACCGAAATATTCCTGTATAAAGGTTGGTGTGGTTTCTTCCATGGAAGGCTAATTTATTCGTCTTTCTCCAATTTTCGGGTGCGATAGATGATTAACAATCCTAAACAAAAAGCAGTTACGGCTATTCCAATGGCGAGTCCTGCCCCAATAGAGAGAAGTAGATGATTGATTGAGTCGATAAGATCCGTTAAAGAGGGGTTTTCCTTGAAATCTTTTGAAAAATCATAAAGGTCTTTAATAGCATCTCCTATTAAGTACATAATAACAGCGGGTGCTATTAGGCACGCAAGCATAAAGAGTGATTTGAGATAGCTTATGCCTCCTAATTTTATCGTGATTGCAATTCTTTGTAGTTTCGAATGTTCTTCCGTCGTTTTATACAATCGGCGGCCTTCCTTGTAAAACAAGAATCCGAATACAAGCAGACCAATAATTAAAAGAACTTCCATAATTCAAGTTTTAGGTTTATTAATCTTCCGGCATATTCAATGAGGGTTCCGATAGCTTGATCTTGGTTTCTCCGTCCGGAGATATAGCAGCCTTATACCAATAACAACCTCCCTCTTTCGCATAATACGATGTAGTTACTTCCAAATAACCTCTATATTCTCCATCGGGGATAACCCTATTTAAAATTCCCGAAGCAATAGCAACAATTGAATGTGTATTCAAATCATACGCATATACTCCATAACTGGAGATAACTTGATCGCCATTGGTAAAATAAATTATATCAGAATCTAAACTCCATGCCAAATTTGTTATACAGCTACCTAATTTCCATGTTGATTGGTCACTCAAAGGATAATACAATGATTTAATACTATCTCCAGTCATTAAACATAGGCCGTTAAGGTATATGTTTTCTCCTTCCAGATTTGAGCGACCTCGAAGAATTTGTTCAAGAATATCAATTGAAATATCCGAAGAAATGAAGGCCTTATATTTTCCGTTAGGAGCTGAAATTCGTTTGGCTGTTTTGTTTAAGGTTCGTTCGTTGCTGCGTAATTTATTGATAATAGTTATAATATGGGGTTTAGCCGGATTTTCTTGGGGCTTAATTAAAGACATATAACCATCGATACTGGTTTGATAGTTTTGCCATATATCATTGTCAGATAATATTTCACGATTATTTAAGCCTGCATAATAAGCTTGTATGTATTGTCGATATGCGGTGGTGTAATATACACTCTTAAACCCCGGGAAGGTTTCACATTCAAAGTCTTGAGAGTTGTATTGGGAAGAGATGTCTAATTCGCGCATTAATTTATCATGAAAGCTTTCATATCTCATATAACGAGATGCCGTCAACACTTGTTCGATATGACCTGCGAACAGAGCCTCAAATTGTTTGGCGAAATGGTCTTGTTTCCCTTCTCCGTATCCATTTTTATAATTGTAAAGCACAGCCTTTCTTAAAGCCTCCCAATTAAAATCAGGATCGTTATAGATGTCGTTGGAGAATATTCGAAATTCCAATGTGTCTTTCTTTTGTCTTTGTTGACGCTGATAGTTTAATGCGTAAACATTATTCTCTGCAATTTTATATCCTTGTTCTGCTGCTCGACTCCACCAGTATTTTGCAGAGTCTATATTATGCCGAACACCTCTTCCATTATAATACATAATGCCGATTGCAAATTGGCCATTCGGACAGCCAGATTGGGCAGCCTTTAAATATAATTCAGCCGCAGTTTCAAAATTTGCAGCGACGCCTATTCCTTGTTCATAACATTGGCCAAGACGCCAATATGCTATTGTAAATCCTTTTTGAGCAGCCTTATTAAAACAATTATAAGCATCTTGATTGAAATCGGATTTTGTACCAATTAATCGGCGTTTATAAAGCGTTCCATAGTTAGATATTGCTCGTCCGTATCCTTGCTGTGCTGCCTTTCTTGTCCAATATTCCAGTTGTTGATAATCCCGATTAACACCATATCCATAGTCGTAACTGCGACCAAGATTAGTTTGCGCTTCGGCGTCATTTTGCTCTGCTGCCAATCGCCACCAATGGCAAGCAGATTGTTCGTGCCCGGGAAGAGTATCTTCGTTGTAAAAGTAGTTCCCAATAATCGTTTGTGATTGTCGATCTCCATTTAATGCTTTTTGATAAGTTTCCTCTAAATGAGGTGGCACAGGGCATTTATTCGTGTTGAGACAAGCAGGAATTAAACAAACCCCAATTAAAAGAGCTGGAATAATGAAACTATGAGTCATAATGAATTGTGGATTTTAGAAGTCATGAACAAAAATGTTGGTTATTATTGTCTTAATAAATGTTATTATAATATTATTTGATTGCTGTTTTATTCCAAAGCGAAGTTGGTGTTTTTTCTCCGTTCATGTTTATAGACGTAACTTCTCCGATTTTTTCAATCTGCAAATCCCTGCTGTTGCGACCGAGATAGATGCCTATACGGTTTGCAATGATGACATTCCGATTCCGGATGTCGCCTTCGTCCGCATGTGCAATCAACATACGTTCGTAATGGTCTTTGAAATCTTGCGGAAAAGGATTGGTGACCCGGTGCGAGTCAAAGATGGGTTCGGCGATGTTCTCGTAAATGTACTTGTACAACGCATCGTTACCTAATTCTTTGAGAATCGAGTAGGCAGTAGTTCTGGTCATAGCAACAAATTTTGTTGCCATTCAACTCCTATATGGCTGGTTTGCAGTAAAAAAGAAAGTGTGGAGTTGTTAGTTTATCTATGCAGAGGCTCTGGTAAGCCCGAATGTAAATAAACAGATACAATACCCCACACCTGTATAGTATGGGATATAGATCTCGCATACCAATACAGATGATGAGTGTTGTAGCAATCCTTACATTCAGTGAAATTTACCAGATTTCTGCATAAGGATAAATGCTAAACACTTTCATCAAAATATGTACGTCGCTTGCGCAACATTACAAAGATATGAAATGTTTTTCACTCGCTACAACACTCGGAGGGGTATTGTTAATTAAGTTTATAATTTTTTGTATATTTGTTGCATAGAAGCCCTTAAAGAAGAAGCGGATATGATTACGAAATTAGAAATAGACGGATTTAAGTCTTTTCGAGATTTTTCTATTGAATTTTCTCCATTTACAGTCGTTGCCGGGAAAAATGCGTCCGGAAAGAGTAATTTATTTGACGCGTTGGAGCTTCTGTCGCGTTGTGCTACTTACGATTTAAGAATGGCATTTCCTGAACGCCGGGGAACAATTGCTGAACAGTTTACTTTATTAGATAATCAGCAACATGGTCAGCGTATGAAATTTGCCGTGGAATTATTAGTAGATCGGTTTGTGCGAGATAATTGGGGGCGGGAAGTTGAACTAAATTTTCCTCGATTAAGGTACGAACTGGGAATTGGGTTATCAAAAGATGAGCAAGGGTTTGAAACATTAGTTGTAGAACATGAGGCATTATCTAAAATACCGATGGATGGAGATACGTGGGCTCTTCATTTTATAGGGACAGCTAAAAAGCAATTATGGAAAGTTTTGAAAAGTGGTGGAACGAGTAACCCATTTATAGATACGAATATTGAGAATAATATAAAGGTAATCAATGTACGTCAGGATGGTAAGCAGGGAAATAAAAGAACTTTTTTTGCAAATAAAGTTTCGCAAACAGTTTTAAGTTCAATAGAGTCTGTTGATTTTCCTCATATTTTTGCAGTTCGAGAAGAGTTGCGAAATTGGCGATTTATGCAATTGAGTCCTGATGCTTTGCGACAGCCGACTAAACAAGATGCAAAGTTAAATTATGAAATTACCCATATTGGCGAAAATTTGGCTGCAGCGTTATATCGAATTAAATCTAAGGATGAATATAATATTATTGCAATATCAAGACTATTAAATAAATTTTTGCCGGAATATGTGAAAGTTGATGTAATTAATGATAGTGCGAATAAACAGTTTATTATTGAATTAACAAGTCAGGATAATAAAACTTTTACTTCACGAGTATTGTCGGAAGGGACACTGCGTTTGTTGGCGTTATGTATCATGCAGTATGATGATACATATAGAGGATTATTGTGTTTTGAGGAACCGGAGAATGGAATTCATCCGCAGCGAATTAGAACTATGATCCAATTATTGGAAGATATGGCTATTAATATAATGGACGATGAACCTTTATTGCGTCAAGTAATTGTTAATACACATTCTCCCAATTTTGTTACTTATTTAGCGCAAAATGTAAATGACCCCAATGTTAGCGTTTGGCTATCCAAAATGGTTCCTTGTACTATTGGGGAACAAGGGCATAGGTCAGTAATTAGATGCTCAAGAATTACACCGATTCAAAATAGTCCCTTCCGTTCGTTGTTTCGAAATGAAGATATTAATATAACGTCTTTAGATTTGGCGGATTATTTGTCGTGATATGGCCATACAACTTTATATAGGATTGGTAACAGAAGGGGAAACGGATAATCGCTTTCTTCGAAGCGTTATTGAACGCCTTTTTACAGAGATTGCAAATGACTGTCATTCAGACATAATTATTGAGGCGATATATTCAATTAACATGAAAAAAGAAGCCTTTACGAGTATGATGTTAAAGGCTTCTAAATATGCTTATGCCCAATGCGGAGCGTCTATCCTTTGTATTCATGCTGATTCTGATAGTCGGACGTTGCATAATGTTTATAGTTACAAAATTGACCCGTTTCTTGATGAATTAAATGACTATCCTGATGAAGAATATTGTAAGGCAGTAATTCCAATAGTTCCAATTCAGATGATAGAATCATGGATGCTGGCAGATAAAAATTTGTTGAAAGAGCGGATTAATGCTGTCCAATATACTAATGATGATTTAGGCTTGCATCGCGCTCCGGAGGCATATGCTAATCCTAAACAGGCAATTGAAAATGCAATATCTTTTGTTCGAAATAATCGTCCTAAAAAGAGAAGATATGAAATTGATATTGCAGACCTATATGGAGAGTTGGGCTCTATTATTGAATTAGATAAATTGAGAGAATTGCCATCGTTTCAGAATTTCGAAACAAATGCACGACAAATATTTAGAGATTTGCATTATTTGTTATAAATAAAAAGGAGGCTGCCAATAGACAGCCTCTTTTTATTATTTGAACGTCACCCCGTGTTTCTTGCAAATCCATAGGAAGGTCTCGATCCCGATTTTCCGGCTCCGCAGACATTTGGCGAACTGCTCGTCGCATTCGGTCGGGTAATACTTCTTGGAGTGCATACTGACCAGATGAAATAATCGCAGCCCCTCCTCCTTGCCGTATTCGTGCGCCAAGGCGCATCCGATGCAATACCAGTCGTGATAGTCGTCGGTGATATCCTTCTTCTCTTCACGGATTTTCTTGATTAATTTATAGACCTTTTCATCGAGCAGCTCCTTTTCCCGGGCCGTCCGGACTTTGGCCCTTGCGGTTCTTTCTTTCAGCACGCCCCGATAAGGCTTCGCATGCGGATTGATGTATGGGTAGGCATCGTAACTGGCTCCCCGCAAGCGGCAGACATCGCAACACCCTTGGTCGGCGACGAGCCCCGTTTTCTCGTAGATCTCCCGAACCAGAGCGTCGAACTGTGCCAGGTGCATGTCCGGGTGAGCGATGCGGAAAATCAGGCACAGGCCATTCCCGCTGATCGACATACTTGCACACAACAAGCTGTCGAAGGTCTTGGCGACGAGTTTCTTCTTCTCGAACCACTCCGGCCCGAATACGCCGTTGTCCTTGTGGTCGATGTCGATGCATATGAACCCGGTGTGCTGAACCAGCCCGTCACGGCTCCGAGTCTTGAATATCCCGCTGGGAGTGATGCACGGCAGGTTGCGTTTAATCCGTTGGCGAACCTTCTCGTTGGAGGTCGTGCGGAACGCGATAACCTGCTCCTTGAATTTGGCAGTCTTGAACCACTTTATCAGGTCAACATCGCCGAGTGGTTTCTGTGTGAAGTAGTTCTCGAACACGGAGACCCTGATCTGAGGGAGTTCCGGGGGATTCGAACCGACTGTTTGCCTTTCCGTGTGCCCATTGTCATATTCGTTTTCTTTCATGTTAGAATTATCTTTTAGGAGCGACCTATTTATATTGTATATCGTTGAGTATCCGTAGATTGTCATTTTCTTCGTCTTCAGTTTTTGTGAAAAATTCGTTGAGTTCTTCGTCGTTATTCTTTTTGATTGCCTTCTCCTTGTACTTTTTTTGTCGTTTTCGTTCATTGGCATCCAGCTGGGGTCGGATCAGTATGAAGGTTCGCATCTGCTCCCCGTTAAGATCCGTCGGTTCCTCGCCGTAGAGGGCATATCTCATAATCACATCATAGAGGTGTAATCTTGCCGTGGGCTTCATCGAGGCCAGTGCTTCATAAAAGGTACGGTAGAAGATGAACCCTTCACGGGGCGGAACCTCCGGGTCGAATGCGGGCTTGGTCGTTGTTGTTTCAGTTTTCATGGTTAATGCTTTTTTAATTGTTTTATTTTTCGGATGTTTTCCTGTTCGATCGTCGGGTGTGATTCGCTCTGCAACCAGTCGAGAATCTCCTCACGGTTAAAGTAAAGTTTGCGGCCTTTATGCTCCGGTTTGTGGAACGGTATCTTTCGTTCACTTGTGAGCTTATAGACCGTAGAGATACTGTACCCTGTAAGCCGGGCAACGTCGGCAACTGTCAGCACCTCTTTGTCCGGAGCGCGGCTCGGAGTTAGATGCCCCATAATTTTGTCGATTGATAAAATCTCTTTCAATTGTCCTACCGTCAGCATGGCGATCGGAGTGTCGTCGGTAATGTTATTCATATTCTTGTAAATAATTTAAAAGTTTACAACCTAATTTACCGGCCGAACTATTTAATAGCTCTTAATAGAAATAATCCGCTGTTTAACAGCGGATTATATAATATTATTTTTTCCTATATGGGTTCATGTTGTGGAAAATCTTCATAAATGGCAGGAATATGTTGAATATTAGTAACATATCGACCTTGTTTTGGCTCTTGAATAATTTGTACAGGACATCGTATATATGATAGATCGTAGCGTTTGAGGGTGCATGAGTTTCTCGGATTATTTGTGTCCGAGAAATTTTGTCCACATTAAAATAGACGTGGTGGTAGTAGAACATACAATAGCCTATATACATCCAAATTCGGAAATCGGCCTTGGATTTGTCGAAGATGCTATTTCTGAATATAGAGAAAGTCCTTCCGCATCTTTTACATAAGCGTAATTTTTCATTATTCTTTCTGAAAGGGCCGTTTTGGCAGCTGCCGCAATGCGGGCATCGTCGCTTTTTGGGCTTTGATTCAATATCAAAATCAACACAAGTCTTGGCGTACAGTTTTATAAGACTATTTTCGGTGGGGAACCGTTTGATGAACCTTTTATAACTGATAGGCGATGATTGGAAAAAATACATATTCGGTTGATTTTAAATCGTATATTTGTGCTAATAGCGTAAAAAGGCGAGCAGAATTAAACCGTGACGGCCGTTAGAGCACTTTCGCCGCCTCGTTGATCACTTCGTTGTCGAAGCTGTCGAGGTATATGTTCGTGGTTTCCAGATCGGCATGGCCAAGCATCTGTGAAATCACCTCGCGCGGAATGTTGTTGCGCTGCAAGGTCATGGCCGCCGTATGGCGGGAGACGTAGCTCGTCAGGTGGAAATCAATTCCGAGCTCCTCGGCGAGCAGGCGCAGGTATTTTTGATACTTGCTGTAACGGGTTCGAATGTGCATGTAGAGCCGCTCGCCCGTATAGCCGGAGCGGGTGACGATCGGCAGCAGGAAATCGTCCACGGTCGGCGAGGCCGCTTGCAGGCTCCCGATCAGTTGCCGGATTGCGGGCGTGATCTTGATCGAAATAGGTTTGACACCTTTCTGCCGCTTGATCTTCTGCCGCTTGTAGACGATATAGTCGCCGTCCTCCATCTGTTTGATCTGGGCGGCCGTGAGCATCGCCATGTCGATGAACGAAATGCCGTAACAATAGTAGGAGAAGAGAAACAGTTTGCGGGCGTATTCGCATTGCGGATTGCTGACCGCGATGCTTTTGAGTTTCGACAACTCGGCGGCAGGCAGGTAGCGTTTGGCGGTCGCCTCTTCGAGTTTGGAGACCTCGAACCCGCCCCGTCCGAACGGATAGGTCGTCACCGAGCCGACACCCTCCGTATTGGCCCGGTTCAGAATGGCCCGTAACGCTTTGAAATAGAATTTGCGCGTATTGCCGCAACAGCCCCGCTTTTGAAGAAACATATCGAATCCCCGGACATAACGCAGGTCGATGTCGGAAAAGAGCCGTTGATCCAGCTTCCGGTCATAGCTTTTCAACATGTCCTGCGTCTGCTTATAGGTTTGCGAATTTCCGATATGTCCCGTCGCGTGCAGTTCCGCGATACGGTCGGTGAAATAAGCGTTGAACTTGCCCTGTTTGGAGGTATTCAGAAAGGCGTCCTCGAACTGGTTCAGCGTCCAGTCGATACCTTCGATCTCGAAGCGTTCGACGATCTCGCGGGCGCGGACCTTGTATTTCGCTAGCAGCGCATTGTCGGCCTCGCGTTGTTTATTCTCGGCTTTCTGCTCGGCTCCTTTCAGGTTGCGCAGGATGATGAATTGCTCACCGGCCTCGTCCCAATATGCGGGATCGGCGTAGAGGTCGAGTGCGATATATTTGCGCCGCTTGTTTTTGGTGATACACAGCCTGACCGCATAACGGCCGTTGCGGTCGGCCTTGTCGTGACGACGGGGAAATCGAATTGAATGTGCCATTCTATTTGCATTCGTGTTAATAAAAAGATGATTGCGCCACCGACATTGCGTTACGAGTTATGAGTTACTTGCAATAGAATGGCAACAAACTATCTCAGCACTAATCGTATACGCGGGATTATCGATTCCAATTATACGATTACAGAATAACTCGCATGTGGCATTGCAAAAATAAAACGGCAATTAAGGGATTCCAAGTATTTTAAAATTTTGTATCTTGAATTTTGAAATTGGACACTGATTAATCGCAATAGATACAGATAGTTGTGTGTTCTGAATTTGCCGTTGAATCTGAATAGTTCGGATGTGTCAATTTTGATTTTGGATGAAAATAATTGCAATTTGTGGATAAAATTGGCTTTTGTGTCGGAGAGAGAGGCTACTTAAATGATTATTCGATTTGCATAATTTGAATAAAATAATTATTTTTGCAAAAATGATATTCCTATGGCGAAGATTATAAATCCATTCATCGTGACCGGAAAGATCGCTCCGGAGTATTTTTGCGATCGGGTAAGCGAGTCAGCCCGGCTTGTCAAGTCGGTTACCAACGGCAATAATTTGGTTGTCATTTCACCGCGCCGTATGGGTAAAACAGGGCTGATTCAGTTCTGTTACGACAAGCCGGAAATCGGTAAGGAGTACTATACTTTTTTCATCGATATTCTGCATACGTCGAGCCTCCGCGAATTTACCTATCTGCTCGGCCGGGAGATTTACGAAACACTCCTGCCTCGTAGTCGTAAAATGGCGACTCTTTTCATTCAGACGATTAAGTCCATCAGCGGGAAATTCAGGTTCGACCCCATCACCAATCTTCCCGCTTTCAATGTGGAGTTGGGAGATATCGAGCGGCCCGAATATACGCTCGATGAGATTTTCCAATATTTGGCTCATGCGGACAAGCCTTGCATCGTAGCGATTGACGAGTTCCAGCAAATTGCCAAATATCCGGAGAAGAATATAGAGGCTTTGTTGCGGACTCACATCCAAAGGTCGGAGAACAGCCATTTTATCTTTGCCGGGAGCGAACGCCACATGATGCAGGAGATGTTTGCATCGGCCGCCCGGCCGTTCTACCACAGTGCCGACATGTTGGAGCTGAAAGCCATTCCTGCGGAGATTTACATCTCGTTTATCGTCGGGCATTTCGAGCGGCGCAACCGTTCGATAGCCGCCGTCGATGCGGAAAAGGTTTATGCACTTTTTCAGGGGCACACCTACTATATCCAAAAAACCTTCAACGAATCGTTTGCCGATACGCCCGAAGGCGACGAATGTACGTTGGAGACGATCCGGGCTGCCATCGATAATATGATTGCTTCGAACGATACGATTTTCCGGGAGATTTTGTCGAACGTTCCCGAAAAGCAGAAGGAGTTGCTTTATGCCATCGCCAGGGAGGGCGAAGCCGAGCGTATTACATCTGCCGATTTCATCAAACGGCACAGTCTTACTTCAGCCAGCTCAGTACAGTCGGCCGCAAAGAAACTACTCGAAAAGGATCTTATCACCGAGATTAACAAGGTTTTTTCTGTAACCGACCGATTATTTGCCATGTGGATAAATAAATTATATGGGAAAAATCCGGATTTTTAATGTCGCTGCTCGGTATAATGTGATTTTTATAGATTGGTATTTGGCCCTAAATCGGCTGAAATAGTTACCTTTGACTTTGTCGAAGGTACTCCGCCTCGACAAAACGCAAATAAAATTTGCTTTTATGTGCGGCTTGTGCGTACCTTTGTTACGAAGTATGCCGAAACTCTATATCATAGCGGGTTGCAACGGTGCAGGGAAAACGACTGCATCCTATACTGTGTTACCCGAAATGTTGGGATGTAAAGAGTTCGTTAATGCCGACGAGATTGCAAAAGGACTTTCGCCGTTCAATCCCGAAAGCGTGGCGATCGAGGCAGGACGGCTGATGCTGCAACGAATGGACGATCTTTTGTCCGAAGGCGAAGATTTTGCGTTTGAAACGACGTTGGCGACCCGCTCCTATGTGAAATTCGTGGAGCGGACGCAGGCGAAAGGCTACTTTGTCACGTTGCTCTACTTTTGGTTGCCGACACCCGAACAGGCCATCGAGCGTGTTGCGACACGAGTAAGCGAGGGCGGGCACAATATTCCGTCGGATGTGATTCGGCGACGTTATGCGAACGGCATCAGGAATTTAACGACCCTCTATACCCCGATTTGTGACTATTGGACAATCTATGATAATAGTGCTGCCGATGGTATTCACAAGGTTGCTTGGGGTGTCAAGGATGAAATAAAAGAGATTGTCGATCCGTTATCTTATCAAAAGATCGTAGACTATGAGCGAGATTGAGATTAAGCAAATGCAGGAGAAAATCGATGCAGGCATTTTGCTTGCCCAAAAGCGTCTGATTGAAAAGACCAAGAAGGAGGACGGCGAACTGGTTGTCGTGCGTGACGGAAAGGTCGTGCGCATCAAGGCCCGCGATCTGAAATAGGAATTTTGGGTCGGTTGTCCGAATGAATAATCCCCGGCATTTTCGGATGTCGGGGATTCACTTTTCAATTTTGATCGGGTAGGAGGACGGCGCGTGGAACACAGGTGGAACACGCGAAATCGCAACAACTCCCGATAATGATAAATCGAAACTCATTGAAATATATGCAAATACGTTGAAATGTAGTTCGTTAAATTTATCGGAAAAAGTAAAATTTAATTCTGGGGGGCGTGTGGTCGCTGGTTCGAATCCAGTCACCCCGACTAACCGAAAAGCATTGATAATTAAACAGTTATCGGTGCTTTTCTTTTTTATTCGCACCTGCCGAAAATGAGCGGTTGACGCCACGGTTGACGCGAAAAAGTCAACCAAGAAGTCAGCCGAATCCGATGAAAACATCCGTTTCCGTCGTTTGTTACAGGTACAAGGTACTTGCAAACGGAGAATCCCCGCTGATGCTCCGCATTTCCAAAGAGGGCCGCCGCACGATGAAAAGTCTGGGCGTGTCGGTCGATCCTAAATTCTGGAATTTCGACACCAATCAACCCAAACCCAACTGTCCGAATAGGCAGTTGATTCGTCAAATCGTATTGAAATACGAAACCGAATACAACGGCAAGATTCTGACGAAAGAAATCAACGAGGAAGAATTTACCCCGCAGACGATTGTAGCCGAACAAAAGGAGCGCATCAAGGCGCAGACCGTTGAGGAGGTCTACAAAGCGATTATCGCCGAGTTGAAAGAACGGGGGAGTGCCGGCAATGCCTATGCCTATCTGAACTCCTACAACGTACTGAAATCCTTTAATCGGGACAAACCGCTTCATTTCACGTTCAGTCGTATCGACGCCGATTATCTGGAAAAATTCGAGGAGTGGATGCGGGCGCGGGGAAACAAAGATACGTCGATGAGTTTTCAGATGCGTACTTTGCGAGCCGTGTTCAATCGGGCGATTAAGTTGAAAGCCGTTGCCCGCGAGAAGAACCCGTTCACCGACTATAAGATTAGCCGATTCAACACCCGCACCCCGAAACGGGCGTTGAGCAAGACGGATGTAATGAAAATCGTCGATGCGGATTGCTCGGCGGAGAGCGATTCTTGCCGATTGGCGCAAAGCGTTTTTACATTCTCTTATTTGTGCGGGGGAATTTCGTTCGTCGATGTGGCGAATCTGACATCCGATAATATCGTGGACGGGCGATTGTCGTACAATCATCAGAAAACGCACGGGGCAATCCATGTTCCGCTGTCGGAAAGGGCGATGCGGATTGTAAACCGCTATGCCGAAGCCTGCGAACAGTCGGGCTATCTGTTTCCGATACTTGATTCGCGCAGGCATACGATGCCGATGCAGAAACGGAATCGGGTGCATAAAGTCTGCCATCAAGTCAATACCGAATTGCGCCAATTAGCCCGCAGATTGAATATTTCGGGAGAGGTGACGACTTATTGTGCAAGGCATAGTTTCGCAACCGTGCTGAAGAAATCGGGTGTGAATATCGGTATCATATCGGAAGCGTTGGGGCATCACAGTCTAAAGACCACCCAGATATATTTAGGTGCGTTTGAGAACAGCTAAATCGACGCTGTGATGCAGCATTTGCTATGACGAGTGACATATTTTGGAATATGCCGATTTATTAAGTTCTACGGAGCTAATTCCTTTTTTTTGGAGGAATAGTTGTTAATATACCATTTTTGCAATGGAATGTTGCTATTTTCACAAGGTCCCAGTTTTGGCATTGAATCGTTTACTGCAAGAACTGCATTTGAACGTTTTACCATCCTTAGAGCGGTAAATCTTTTTTTTGATGTCCGCAATGTGGGCAAACTGTGTTTCCATCGGGCCAACGTCGTTTCTCCAAATGTTTTAAGCATGTAAGATCATCGGGGAAGCGGTGCATGAAGTAGATTAAACCGTGATTTTGCATATTTTTTCACTATTTAATATAGTGCAAGATGGTGAAAATCTTTGACTTATTTAGATTTATCTACACTATGTGTTTAGGTCAAAATACTATATAATTGCGATGAAATATTACTGTCTTCACGAAGCATATCTTAAAACGAAAAGGTAAAAATAGTAACGGCGGTGTATTGGCAGGTCCCGGAGTTTATGCTTTGGGACTTATTCGTTATATGTAAACGCAAAAGCCGCAACCTTTTTAGGTTGCGGCTTTTGCGTTGGTTGTCCGTCGGCTATCGTCCTCCGGCGACGGGACGCAGCAGGAAGTTGAACGAGTAGTCGCCGTAGGGCAGCAGGTATTCGGGGCGGGGGAGCCGTCCCCAGCTGTTGACGCAACCCAGTCCGGACTGGACGCTCTCGATATTGACGTGCGTGCGGCCGTCGGGCACGAGGTCGCCCGGGTGGCGGACATATTCCGGCGAGCCGTTGTCGAGCTGCGGGATGGCAAACGGGATGGCCGATGCCGAGAAGTGGCGGTCGGAGCAGATCTCCACGCCCAGGCCCGAGTCGTCGGTCAGCCGCCACCAGCGCAGTCCGCTGCGCGTTCCCGACTCCTGCGGGCTGACGTATTTCATATGGAACTGGTCGGCGACACGCTGGGCGTAGCGCCCCACGAAGGCGGCGCCGGAGCGGTCGGCGTAGTTCTCCATCGGGCCGCGGCCGTAATATTCCACGGCGTCGAACATGCCCGGGGTTTCGAAGGCCATGCCGAAGCGCATCAGGTCGGCGACGTCCTTGCGCGCGGGGTCGGCGGTCATCGTTTCGCTGACGCGGACCGAACCGTCGGCAGCGATCGAATACGTCAGATTCAGTTTCGCACCGACGTTTGGGAGCGTGTAGTCTGCGATGGCTTTCACTTCGCTGTCGCCGGGCGTAAGGGCGAAGCCTGTGAGCTGCGGTTCGGCTTTGGCCCACATCTGGCTGTCGGGGTATTTCCCGGTCTGGCGCACGCCGAGGTCGTTGTCCGTGGCTGCGCGGTAGAAGTTGGGCCGCACGGGACCGGCCAGCAGCTCGACGTTGCGCAGGCGGTAGGAACGGATGAAGCCGCTCTTCGGATCGAACGAGACCGAGAATCCTTCGCCCGAAACGGTTTTGTCCGCCACGCGGAGCGTCCCGGCGGGAGCGGTCGCGGCGAAGCGTGCCGCGGGGTCGTCCCCGCGCAGCGTCAACTGGCCGGCGGCGACTTCATAAAGTGCGTCGAGCAGTCCCTGCCGTTCGCGGAGCTGGTAACGCACCGTGAGCAGCAGTTCGCCGCCCAAGGCATAGACCTGTTCGGGTTTGTAGCCCAGCGTCACGGCGGCGGTGGTCTGCGGAGCCACGTCGAGACGCTCGACCGTGCCGCTCAACACGGGCTGTCCGTCGGAGGTGATCTCCCAGAGCAGGCGGTAGGGCGAAAGGTCTGTGAAGAAATTCTCGTTATAGACGTTCACGACGCCGTTTTTCAGGTCGCGGGGCGTGGTGTGAATCGGCCGGTGCTGGTGCTTCACCTCGTAGGCGTGGGGATGCCACGAGCGGTCGGAGGCCAGCACGCCGTTGCAGCAGAAGGTGCTGTCCGAAGCGTCCGTGTCGTTGTAGTCGCCGCCGTAACGGTAGGTCAGCCGGCCTTCGGGACTGCGCCAGGCAAGGGCCTGGTCGGCGAAGTCCCAGATGAATCCGCCCTGGTATTTGGGTTCGCGGCGGATCATGTCCCAGTACTCCTTGAATCCGCCCATCGAGTTGCCCATGGCATGGGCGTATTCGCACTGGATCAGGGGTTTCTGGGGATTCTCGGCGAGGTATTTCTCACACTGCCCGTAGCTCCAGTACATCGGGCAGACGATGTCGGTGTTGTAGTCTCCGTGGTAGGAGGCCTGCTCGTATTGCACGGGGCGCGACGGGTCGAAGGCTTTGATCCAGTCGTAGCAGCGTTCGAAGTTGGGGCCGTTTCCGGCCTCGTTTCCCGTGCTCCAGACGATGATCGAAGGGTGGTTGTAGTCGCGCAGCACCATGCGGCGGTTGCGGTCGAGGTGCGCGGCGGCGAAGGCGGGGTTGCCGGCGAGGTTCTTCGACTTGTCGCGGTAGTGGTAGCCGTGCGATTCGACGTTGGCTTCGTCCACGACGTAGAGACCGTACTCGTCGCAGAGGTCGTACCACAGCGGCGTGTCGGGGTAGTGGCACGTGCGCACGGCGTTCATGTTGAGGCGTTTCATCTCGCGGATGTCGCGCACCATCTCTTCGCGCGTGACATAATAACCCGTGTTCGGCTCCATTTCGTGCCGGTTGACGCCTTTGATGAGGATCGGTTTGCCGTTGACTAACAGCTGCCCGCCGCGGATCTCGACCTTGCGGAATCCGACGCGGAAGGCCGCGGCTTCGGTCACCGAGCCGTCGGCGGCCAGGGCTTCGGCCGTGAGCGTGTAGAGGTTCGGGGCTTCGGCGCTCCACTGCTTCGGGGCGGCGACTTCGAACGTCGTTTCGGCTGCGTTGCGGCGGGGGCGGAGCGTGCGTGCGTCGAGCGTGCGGCCCGCCGCGTCGCGGAGCGTCAGCCGTACGCTGCCGATGCCCGGCGTCGTGGCGATTTCGGCGCGGAGCGTGCCGTTGCGGTAATCGTCGACCAGATCGGGCGTCAGCCGTACGTCGGCCAGCCGGCGTTTGTCTCGGGCATAGAGGTAGCAGTCGCGGCCGATGCCCGAAAGCCGCCAGAAGTCCTGGTCTTCGAGGAACGAACCGTCGCACCAGCGGTTGACGCGCATCACGATCAGGTTGTCGCTGCCCGGCGTCAGGTAACGGGTGATGTCGAATTCGGCTTCGAGTTTGCTGTCTTCGCTGTAACCCGCTTCGCGGCCGTTGACCCAGAGCGTCACGTTCGAGGTGGCCGAGCCGATGTGAATGAATATGTCGCGGCCCTTCCAGTCGGCGGGAACGGTCACTGTGCGGCGGTAGAGGCCCGTGTAGTTCTGCTCATGGGGAATCAGCGGAGGTTTCACCTCGAAGAACTTGTGCCACGGGTAGGGTTTGTTCGTGTAGACCGGGTCGCCGCAGCCGTTCAGCTCCCAGATTCCCGGCACGGGCATTGTACCCCACGACGAGTCGTCGTGTCCGGAGCGGAAGAACCCTTCGGGTTCGGCTCCCGGTCGGTCCACGCGCAGGAAGGACCATTCGCCGTTGAGCGTGCGGTAGAAGGGCGAGCGGGTGTAGTCGTTTTCGGGAATGGCCTCGGCGGCCGTGGGGAAGGCGATGAAACTCGTGCGCATCGGTGCGCGGCCGACTTCGAAGCATTCGGGATCGAGCCAGCGTTCGGCGGGGGCTTTCGCCGAGGCCGCCGTGGCGGCGAAGAGTGCGAGCAACAGCAGTCTTTTCATTTTTCGGTGGTTTGGGGGGTGGCAAATGTTGTGTCGGAACAAAAATAATAAAAAAAACGAAACTTTCGCAAGTTATATAACGAAACCTTTCGTTTTTACCCGGTGAAGAGGCCTTCAAGGGCCGGTTTTTGAAAATTTGACGGATTTTCGGCCGAAAGTGCAGGAATTTGCGGGGAGGTTCCTTGTGATCTTAAAAATTTTTACTATATTGTTGCCCCGCATATAACCCGAAGGCCGGAATATCCCCGCTCCTGCCGGCCTGTTTTGAATGGTTCCATTTCTAAAAAGACAATGCTTATGAAACAAAAGAAAATGCTTGCACTGACCCTTTCCCAACTCGTACTGCTTTATCGTCAGGAGTTTCCCGGCCTTGCGGCCCTTGCCGACGCCAGCGGCGACGGCGAACGGTTTCGCATGGGCCTCCGGGAGTTCGTGGACGCACACCGGGCGGCGGAAGGCGAAGCGGCGGAGCAGATTCGACTGTTGATCGACTACGACGGACGCAGCGTCCGCGAATTATCCACCGACCGGCAGCTGGAAGTCAGGACCCTCACGCTGCTGTGGCAGTTTCTTACCGGAAGGCTCGAAAACCCCGAAATGCCTTCCGACCTGTTCGTCGATCTGTACCATCTCTTCCGCCTGCTGGATGCTCCGGAGATTCCGCTGCCTTCGCCCCAGCGCGTGCGCAGCCGCACCGAACGCTGGCTCTCGGGACAGGACGACGGGGTGCGGGCCATCCGCGCCGACAACCGCGAACGGATGCTCCACCTGCTGATCCAGAAGATCGAGAACCGCAAGTCGAAGGTCCCGTCGCGCTTCCAGTTCGCCGACGGCATGACCTACGAGGAGAAGTACCGGCAGGTGGCCGCCTGGTGGGGCGATTTCCGCTTCCAGCTGGCGATGGCCGTGAAAAGCCCCTCGGAACTGAACCGCTTTCTGGCAGGCTCGCTCTCGTCGGAGACGATGTATCTGCTCTCGAAGGCCCGCAAGAAGGGAATGCCCTTCTTCGCCACGCCCTATTACCTTTCGCTGCTCGACGTCACGGGCGGCGGCTACGACGATGCCGCCATCCGCAGTTACATTCTTTATTCGCCGCAGCTGGTCGAAACCTACGGGCAGATCCGCGCCTGGGAGCGCGAGGACGTCGTCGAGGCCGGACGACCCAATGCCGCCGGGTGGCTGCTGCCCGACGGACACAACATCCACCGCCGTTACCCGGAGGTGGCGATCCTGATTCCCGACACGATGGGCCGCGCCTGCGGCGGGCTGTGCGCCTCGTGCCAGCGCATGTACGACTTCCAGAGCGAACGCCTCAATTTCGAATTCGAGACCCTGCGCCCCAAGGAGAGCTGGGACCACAAGCTGCGCCGCCTGATGAATTATTTCGAGGAGGACACCCAGCTGCGCGACATCCTCATCACGGGCGGCGACGCCCTGATGAGCCAGAACAAAACCCTGCGTAACATTCTCGAAGCGGTCTGCCGCATGGCCGGCCGCAAGCGCCGGGCCAATGCCCGACGCCCCGACGGGGAGAAGTACGCCGAATTGCAGCGTGTGCGCCTCGGGTCGCGCCTGCCGGCCTATCTGCCGATGCGCGTCAACGATGAACTGGTCGAAATCCTCCGCGAATTCCGCGAGAAGGCCTCGGCCGTCGGCGTGAAGCAGTTCATCATCCAGACCCATTTCCAGACGCCGCTCGAAGTGACGCCCGAAGCCGAGGAGGCCATCCGGAAGATCCTTTCGGCGGGGTGGCTCATCACCAACCAGCTGGTCTACACCGTGGCCGCTTCGCGCCGCGGGCACACCACACGCCTGCGCCAGGTGCTAAATTCGCTCGGTGTGGTCTGCTACTACACCTTCTCGGTCAAGGGGTTTCAGGAGAATTACGCCGTTTTCACCCCCAACAGCCGCTCGATGCAGGAGCAGGTCGAGGAGAAGGTTTACGGGCGGCTCACTCCGGAGCAGGCGGCCGAACTCGACGATTTGCTGGCTGACGGGACGGATACGGCTGCGAAAATCCGCTGCTTCATGCGTCGTCACCACCTGCCGTTTCTGGCCACGGACCGCAGCGTGCTGAACCTTCCGGCCATCGGCAAGAGCATGTCGTTCCGGCTGGTGGGCATCACGGCCGAGGGCAAGCGTCTGCTGCGTTTCGACCACGACCGGACGCGCCGCCACAGCCCGATCATCGACAGTATGGGCGAAATCTTCATCGTCGAGAACAAGTCGCTGGCCGCCTACCTGCGCCAGCTGGGCAAGATGGGCGAGGACCCCGAGGACTACGCTTCGATCTGGGCCTATACGCACGGCGAGACCGAGCCGCGTTTCGGGCTTTACGTCTATCCCGATTTCGGGTTCGCGACGACCGACCGGGTGAGCAACCTGGAGTTGGAGTGACGCAATAACCGGCATATGATTTGCGTTTGTATTCAATGATTATTGAATGAATGCAAATTATGAAAAAGACGATTCACAGAGCCGCGACCCGCGGGTATGCCGATCACGGCTGGCTCCGGACCCACCATACTTTCAGCTTCGCCGGATACTACGATCCCGGGCGGATTCATTTCGGCGCCCTGCGCGTGCTCAACGACGATACCGTGGCCCCGGGCGAGGGGTTCGGAACGCATCCCCACGAGAATATGGAGATCGTTTCGCTCGTTCTCTCGGGCGCCTTGAGGCACGGCGACAGCATGGGCAACATGCAGCTCCTCAAGCCGGGCGAATTGCAGGTGATGACCGCCGGTACGGGCATCACGCACAGCGAGATGAACGCCAGCCGCGAGGAGCCGGTGAAGTTCCTGCAGATCTGGGTCATCACCGACGCCGAGGGCCATACGCCCCGTTACAACCAGATCGAACTCGCGCCCGCGAAGCGCAACGAGTTCCGGCTGATCGTGGCTCCCGAAGGCCGCGGCGGGGAACACGTGGGATGGATTCACCAGACGGCATGGTTCCATACGCTCGACCTCGACGCCGGTCGGGAAGCCCGGTATCGCATGAACCTTCACGGCAACGGGGCCTATGTTTTCGTGATCGAAGGTACGGCCGAGGTCGCGGGCGAACCGCTCGGTCCCCGTGACGGCATGGGCATATCGGACGCCGACGATTTTCTGATCCGCGCTTCCGAAAACGCACGGCTGCTGGTCATCGAGGTCCCGATGATCTGATGTGCGGCAGCCTGATGTGAAAAACCGCCGGAGTATCGACTCCGGCGGTTTTTCACATCAGGCTGCGTCCTAAAACTCCGAGGTGAAGTGGAAGCGGATATCCTTGAAGTTCTCCTGCGCGAGAGCCAGCCCGTAGCTGGTGTCGGCGAGGAAAACGTCGCGGCCGTGCTTGTCCACAGCCATGTTGGTGTGCTTGCGGCGTTTGAAGTCGGCCAGTTGCGCGGCGTTGTCGCTGTCGATCCAGCAGGCCTTGTAGATCGAGATCGGCTCCCAGCGGCACGCGGCGTTGTACTCGTGCTCCAGGCGGTACTGAATGACCTCGAACTGGAGCGCGCCCACCGTGCCGATGATCTTGCGGCCGTTGAGCGAGCTTGTGAACAGCTGCGCCACGCCCTCGTCCATCAGCTGGTCGATGCCTTTGGCCAGTTGCTTGAATTTCAGCGGGTCGGCGTTCTCGATGTAGCGGAACTGCTCGGGGGCGAACGACGGGATGCCCGTGAATTTGAGCTTCTCGCCCTCGGTGAAGGTGTCGCCGATCTTGAAGTTGCCCGTGTCGTGCAGGCCGACGATGTCGCCCGGGTAGGCGAAGTCGATGACCGATTTCTTTTCGGCCATGAAGGCCGTTGGCGAGGAGAACTTGAGCTGCTTGCCGCTGCGCACGTGCAGGTAGTTATGGTTGCGCTCGAACGTCCCGGAGCAGATTTTCAGGAAGGCGATGCGGTCGCGGTGGTTGGGATCCATGTTGGCGTGGATCTTGAACACGAAGCCCGTCATCTTTGGCTCGGCGGGCTCCACGGTGCGGGTCGCGGTGGGCGCCGGGCGCGGCGAGGGGGCGATGCGGACGAAGCATTCGAGCAGTTCGCGCACGCCGAAGTTGTTGACCGCCGAGCCGAAGAACACGGGGGCCAGCTCGCCGCGCAGGTAGGCCTCGCGGTCGAACTCGTCGTAGACACCTTCGACCAGCTCGACGTCCGAGCGCAGCTGTTCGGCGAATTTCGCGCCGATGTAGCTGTCCAGCTCCGGCGACGCGAGGTCGGAAATCTCGGCGGTCTGGGCGTCGGCGGTGAGTTTTTCGTCCGACGTGAAAAGCGAGAGGTTCTTTTCGTAGAGGTTGTAGACCCCGCGGAACGTGGGGCCGTTCGAAATGGGGAAGGCCAGCGGCCGCACGCGGATGCGCAGTTCCTTTTCCACCTCGTCCAGCAGGTCGAAAGGCTCCTTGGAGGGGCGGTCGAGTTTGTTGATGAAGACGATCACCGGCGTCGAACGCATACGGCACACCTCCATCAGTTTGCGGGTTTGCGACTCGACGCCCTTGGCGCCGTCGATGACGATGATGACCGAATCGACGGCCGTCAGCGTGCGGTAGGTGTCTTCGGCGAAGTCCTCGTGTCCCGGGGTGTCGAGGATGTTGATCTTGGTGCCCTTGTATTCGAAGCCCATCACGGCCGTGGCGACCGAGATGCCGCGCTGGCGCTCGATCTCCATGAAGTCCGACGTGGCGCCTTTCTTGATCTTGTTGCTTTTGACCGCCCCGGCGACGTGGATGGCCCCGCCGAAGAGCAGCAGCTTCTCGGTGAGGGTGGTTTTACCCGCGTCGGGGTGGGCGATGACCGCGAAGGTGCGGCGGCGTGTGATTTCTTCCTGTAATGTCATGAACCTGAAATGTCTCTTTTATAGTTGCCGCAGGGGTGCTGCCGGGCGCTGTCGTCGCGGCCTTTGGCCGTGTTTACAAGTCTGCCCCACCCCTAAATCCCCGCCTCGGCGGGGACTTCTGTCCGGCGGAACGCCGGAACAGGGCGCTGTTATTTATAGTTCCTTTATTATCTATACTTCCTTTTCCTTGTTCGGGTAGTCGGCGTTGTAGTGGCAGCCGACCGACTCCTTGATCTCGCGGCCCTGTTTGATTACCAGGTAGGCCACGGCGATCATGTTGCGCAGCTCGCACAATTCGCGGTTGGGCTTGGTCTTGTTATAGAGCTCCTCGGTCTCCTGCCAGAGTATCTCGAGGCGGCGCATGGCGCGTTTGAGCGAGAGGTTCGAGCGGACGATGCCCACGTAGTTGGACAGGATGGTCTGCATCTCGCGCTTCGACTGGATGATCATCAGCATCTCCTCGGTGTGCTGCGTGCCTTCGAAGTCCCAGTCGGGGATGCCCTCCTGGATGTCGACCTTGGGGAGCAGCGATGCGGCGTGGCGTGCGGCCTGGTCGGCATAGACCACCGCTTCGATCAGCGAGTTGGACGCGAGGCGGTTGGCTCCGTGCAGCCCCGTGCAGGAGGTTTCGCCCAGCGCGTAGAGGTGCCTGATCGAGGTCTCGCCGTTGGTGTCGACTTTCACCCCGCCGCAGCAGTAATGCGCCGCAGGCGTCACGGGAATCCAGTCGCGGGTGATGTCGATGCCGATCGAAAGGCATTTTTCGTAGATGTTGGGGAAGTGGCTGCGGATGGCTCCGGGGTCTTTGTGCGTGACGTCGAGGTAGACGAAGTCCGAGCCCCGCTTGGTCATTTCGCGGTAGATGGCGCGGGCCACCACGTCGCGCGGCGCCAGCGATTTCATCGGGTGGTATTTGTCCATGAACTCCTCGCCGGAAGGCAGGCGAAGGATGGCACCGAAACCGCGCATGGCCTCCGTGATGAGGAAATTGGGTTTCTCGCCGGGGTTGTAGAGCGTCGTGGGGTGGAACTGGATGAACTCCATGTTCTCGGTGATGGCCTTGGCGCGGTGGCACATGGCGATGCCGTCGCCCGTGGCGACGACCGGGTTGGAGGTCGTGGAGTAGATATTGCCGCAGCCGCCCGTGGCCACGACGGTGAACTTGGCGAGCATGGTCTCGATCTCGTTGGTGGCGAGGTTGAGCACATAGGCGCCGAAGCAGGCCAGCCCGCGCGTATGGCGCGTGACGAATTCGCCCAGGTGGTGCTGCGTCAGGAGGTCGATGGCGAAATGGTGTTCCAGCACCGTGATGCCGGGGTGCCGGCGAACCGACTCGACCAGCGCCCGTTCGATCTCGGCGCCCGTGAGGTCTTCGTGGTGGAGGATACGGTGTTCGGTATGCCCGCCCTCGCGGTTCAGTTCGAATCGGCCGTCGGGGGTTTTGTCGAAGCGTGTGCCCCATTCGATCAGGTCGCGGATCAGCTCCGGAGCACGTTTCACGACCAGCTCGACGGCTGCCTCGTCACATTTGCCGGCTCCGCAGACCAGGGTGTCGCGGATATGTTTTTCGAAGGTGTCGGGAGCATAGGTCACCGAGCAGATGCCGCCTTGTGCGTAGTTGGTATTGCACTCGTTTATTTCGCCCTTCGTGACGATCGTGACATGCCCGTGGGCCGCGGCCTTGAGCGCGAACGAAAGCCCCGCTGCGCCGGAACCGATAACCAGAAAGTCGGTTTTCATAGTTTTGTGAGCAATTATGCGACGCAAAGTTATAAAAAATGCCCGGTAATCGGGTCTTCCGCCGGGAAAAACCTGTGCAAAAACAGGGCGATCTCCCCGGGATGCCCGTTTCTGTCGGCTATATTTCCCTCCGCAGCGGGCCATATCCGGATTTTTTCCTACTTTTGTCACGATACAACCCTGATTATTCTATGAAAAAATTGCTACTGGCCTTTGCCGCAGGCGTGTGTCTGTCCGCCTGCGCCACCCACGATCCAAAAATCTCGATCGTACCTTATCCCAACCACCTCGAACCCGGGCACGGGACGTTCGCCGTCAAGGGCGAAGGCGTCGTGTGCGACAGCCGTGCCGACGAGCGGACGCAGCGCGCCGTGGCGGAATTCGCCGCGCAGCTGGCGAAAACCTCCGGCGGGGAGAACCCCGTGACCGTCGCCGACGAGCTTCCCGCCTCGGGCATCCGCTTCGTCCTCGACCAAACGCTGCCGGAAGAGGGGTACCGGCTCGATGTCACCCCGAAGGGCGTCGAAGTCCGTGCGTCGTGTTTCCCCGGCTTTTTCTATGCCGTGCAGAGCCTGCGGCAGATGCTGCCCGCGGCGGTTTACGGGACGGAGTCTGCGCCCGGCGAGGAGTGGGTGCTGCCGTGCGTGAGCATCGAGGATGCCCCGCGTTTCGCTTACCGGGGCATGCACCTCGACGTGGCGCGCCATTTCTTTTCGGTCGAAGAGGTGAAACGCTACCTCGACGTGATGGCGATCCACAAGCTCAACCGCTTCCACTGGCACCTGACCGACGACCAGGGGTGGCGCATCGAAATCAAAAAGTACCCTGAGCTGACGACCGTGGGCAGCATCCGCAAGAAAACCATGATCCGCAAGGAGTGGGACAACTACGACAATACGCCCTACGGCGGTTATTATACGCAGGACGAGATCCGCGACATCGTGGCGTATGCGGCCGACCGCGCCATTACGGTGATCCCCGAGATAGACCTGCCGGGCCATATGCTTTCGGCGCTGACCGCCTACCCCGAGTTGGGGTGTACGGGCGGCCCGTACGAGGTCTGGGGTCGTTGGGGCGTGGCCGACGACGTGCTGTGCCCCGGGCAGGAGAAGACCTTCGAATTCCTGGAGGACGTGTTGGACGAGGTGGTCGGCCTGTTCCCGTCGGAGCTGATCCATATCGGCGGCGACGAGTGCCCGAAGGTGCGCTGGGAGAAATGCCCCCGCTGCCAGGCGCGTATCCGCCAGTTGGGGCTCAGGGACAAGGACGGCTATACGGCCGAACACTACCTGCAGGGGTACGTGACCGACCGCATCGGGAAATACCTGGCCGAACGCGGCCGGCGCATCATCGGCTGGGACGAGATACTCGAAGGACAGGCGCCGTCGGACGCCATCGTCATGTCGTGGCGCGGCAGCGCGGGCGGCATCAAGGCCGCGAAGCTCGGCCACGACGTGATCATGACCCCCAATTCGCATTTTTATTTCGACTACTACCAGTCGCCCGACGCCGATGCCGAACCCTTCGGGATCGGGGGCTGCGTGACCATCGACAAAGTCTATTCGTTCGACCCGATGGCCGATCTGACACCCGGGCAGCAGGCGCATATCCTCGGCGTGCAGGCAAACCTCTGGACGGAGTACATCGCTTCTGACGACCACCTGGAATACATGCTCCTGCCCCGTCTGGCGGCGCTGAGCGAGGTGCAGTGGTGCCAGCCCGGGGTGAAGGACTGGGTGCGTTTCCGCGACGGGTTCCGCATGGACAGGATTTATTCGCAGATGGGGTACGCATTCGCCAAACATATCTTCGGGATCAAGGGATCGTATGCCGTAGACCCGCAGAAGGGCGCCGTGGTGATGACCCTCACCACGCAGGGCGACGCTCCGATCCACTATACGCTCGACGGCTCGGAACCCACGGCCGCCAGCCCGCGTTACACGGGGCCGGTCGAGATCGGCAAGAGCACCCGTTTCAGGGCGACGGCATTGCGCGAGGGCGGCGAGAACGCTTCCTATTCGCGGGAGTTCGCATTCAGCAAGTCGACGGGGCGCCCTGCGGTGCTCAATACCAAGCCCAACGACAGCTATACCTTCGAAGGGGCTTCGCTGCTGGTCGACGGTTACCACAGCCGCCCGGTCTTTACGAGCGGTGCCTGGCTGGGGTATCTGGACGAGCCGCTCGACGTGACCATCGACATGGGCGGGGATCAGTCCTATCGGTCGGTGGAGCTGGAGACGCTCGCCGAGAAGGGCGACTGGATATTCCCGCCCTCGTCGGTTACGGTGTGGGTTTCGGACAACGGTACGGATTTTACCGAGGTGGCCTCGGTCACGGTGCCCGAAGCGAAGGCCGGGGATGCAGACGGCATCGGGCGTTACCGGATGCAGTTCCCCGAAACGTCGGCCCGTTACCTGAAGGTGGTCGCGCAGAATGCCGCTGCGATCCCGGCCTGGCACCCGGGCGCCGGCAGCAAGGGATTCCTGTTTGTGGACGAGATCGTGGTGGAATAATCGCGGCGGGGGCCCGCCGCAGTGTCCGGGACATTCGGGGCGTACCTGTGCGGCCTTCGGGGCGTTGCCCGGGTGGCCGGCAGGACAGATAGCCCGGGCGTTCGGATAAGTTTCGGCAGGGGCCGTGCGGTATTTTCGTACGGTTCCTGTCGTTTTGCAAGGGCGGTTTTTCGGGCGCAGGTGTCCGTCCGATTTAAAAAAAACGTACATTTGTGCCCATGATTGAACGACATATCGACATAAACCGATTCGACTACGACCTGCCCGACGGGCGGATCGCCAAATTCCCGCTTGCGGAGCGGAGCTCTTCGAAGCTGCTCGTGTACCGTGGCGGGGAGATCTCGGAGGCGCATTTCGCCGACATGGGCGACGTGCTGCCCGCCGGCCAGCTGCTGGTATTCAACAACACGAAGGTGATCCGGGCGCGGATTATCATGCACAAGCCTTCGGGGGCGCGGATCGAGGTTTTCTGCCTCGAGCCCCACGACCCGGCCGACTACGAGCGGGCGTTCGCCGTCACGGGAACCTGCCAATGGTCGTGCATCGTGGGCAACCTCAAGAAATGGAAGGAGGGCTATGTGGAGATCAATTTCGAGCATGAAGGCCGTCCGGAGCACCTGCGGGCATGGATTGCAGAGAACCGCGGCCGCGAACACACCGTGCGTTTCGAATGGTCGGCGGCGATGACCTTCGGACAGCTGCTCGAGTACCTCGGCCGGATTCCGATCCCGCCCTACCTGAACCGCGAGAGCGAGCTGATCGACTATACGCGCTACCAGACCGTCTATTCGAAATTCGAAGGGTCGGTGGCGGCGCCTACGGCGGGGCTGCACTTTACCCCGGAGCTGATCGAGGGGATGAAGGCGCGCGGCTTCGGGTTCGAGGAGGTGACGCTGCACGTCGGGGCGGGGACGTTCCTGCCCGTGAAGGACGAGGACGCTGCGAAGCATCCGATGCACACCGAGCATTTCGAGGTGCGGCGTGCGACCATCGTGGCGCTGCTCGCCAAGCCGGGCGCGGTCACGGCCGTGGGGACGACCTCGGTACGGACGCTCGAATCGCTTCCGGCGCTGGCGTGGCGTATCCACACGGGGGTTCCGATCGACGGCCCGGGCCCCGTGGGGCAGTGGGAGTTGTACGACATTCCGGCGGATTACACGGGGCGCGATGCGCTGGAGGAGCTGCTCGCTTATATGGATGCGAAGGGGCTCGACCGGATCAAGGCCGCGACGCAAATCATGATCGCGCCGCTGGGGTACGAGTTCCGCATCGTGCGCAACATCATCACCAATTTCCACCAGCCGAAGTCGACGCTGCTGCTGCTGGTCTCGGCATTCGCGGGCGAAGACTGGCGGCGCATTTACGACTACGCGCTCTCGCACGATTTCCGTTTCCTGAGCTACGGCGACTCGTCGGTGCTGATGCGCTGACGGGACGGGGGCAGGACAGGGGCGGACGGATATACGAAAACAGCAAATCGGAGAATCATATGGCAATAGAACGGGTCAGGGCTTATCTGGAACAATACGGCGCTGCGGACAGGGTGCTGGAGTTCGGCGTGTCGAGCGCCACGGTCGAGCTGGCGGCCAAAGCGCTGGGGTGCGAACCCGGCCGGATCGCCAAATCCCTGTCGTTCGGCGTCGGGGAGGGGTATATCGTGATCGTGACGGCCGGTGACTGTAAGATCGACAACGCGAAATACAAGGCGAAATTCCATGCCAAGGCCCGGATGCTGACCCCGCCGGAGGTGGAGGAGCATATCGGCCATGCCGTGGGCGGAGTCTGCCCGTTCGGGGTGAACGACGGGGTGGCGGTCTATCTGGACGAATCCTTACGGAGATTCGGAACCGTCTTTCCGGCATGCGGGAGCAGCAACAGCGCCATCGAACTCACCATCGAGGAGCTGGAACGCTATTCCCGGTGTGCGGAGTGGGTGGATGTCTGCAAAAGGATCGGACAATAGCGCCTCAAACGTCCCTGCCGCCTTCCGTTTGCGGCGGAGCGGCGATGTAGCGATGTGGCGGTGCAGCGCCCGCGGCATTGCTGCGGTGCCTACGGGGGTGTCTATCCGACTATTGTGGCGAACAGTTCCGGGTGCCCGTCTACATAGCGGGCGAGCGTTTCGGTCACCTCCTCTTCCATCTCGCCGAACTCCTCCTCCAGTTCGTCGAACGCTTCGTACTGCTCGTACATGGCCATGAACTCCTCGTCGGTGCGCTCCCTTTCGAGGTCTTCGCGGTGGGCGTCGTAGATTTTTTTCGCGGCGTATACCAGTTTCGAGAACCGTTCCGCGCCCCACAGGCGCATTACCCTGGCGAACGGGTTGCCGAAGATGTAGGCCCCGTAACCGTTCTGGATAAGCTGGCAGAACCCGCCTTCGGTCACTTCGTCGCGGAAGATCCGATAGGCCAGCAGCGAATGCTGTTCGCCGTTGAGCCGGGAGATCGTCTCGGCCGTGGGGTCGCCGCCGAGTGCCTCGCGGTATTTGTCGGTAAAGGCCCGGAGGAACGCGTCCATCCCTTCGGCGGCAGCCGTCTGCAGGGCCGTGTCTGTAATTTCGATCAAAGTCGTCGTCGTTTTTAGTCCGTAGTATTTTCGGGAGCCTTCCCGGAGGGCGTGTTATGCTTCCGGTTCGGGGGTGTAGCTGCGCAGGGCGAGTTTCTTGACCCAGACCACGAAGCCGCCCGTGAGGACGAGGTTCAGCACCAGCGTGAGCACCGAGATGATGAGCGCCGGGCCGCCGAGGCTGTATCCGAGGGCGATGAAGATTACGCCTGCGCCCACTTCGCCGCGGGTGAACATGCCGATCGAGAGCGCCAGGCGCTCGCTGACCTTGCGGTCGCGGTAGAAGAAGAGCGGCACGAGCTTGCCCAGGTTCGAAAGCACGGATACCGTCACGACATGCAGGAGGAGGGTGCCCCACGGCATCATGGGTTGCGATCCCGTGACCGAGGCGGCGGCCGCGGTGTCGGCCGGGGCGCCCGTGACGAGCGGCATGCTGAGGCCTACCAGCAGCATGAAGAGGAACGATATGCCGGTGGAGACGCGTTGCTCCGTCGGTGTGTCGATGTGCTTGTGTTTCATGAGCATACCCACGACGAAAGCCGGGAGCAGCACTTCGATATGGATGCTGTTTTTGGGGCCGTAGAGCTTCGCCGTGGCGATGTAGACCGCCTGCGTCAGGGCGCAGACCACGACGGCCAGCCCGAGGATGGTTTTCCAGTCCTGCCGTACGTTCCACCGCGCCTGCCAGCGCCAGCCGGCGGCCAGCAGCACGACGACGATGGCGATGATGGCGAACATCTGCCACCGCAGGCCGATCATCAGGATTTGCAGGGGGATCATCAGCAGGATGGTGTCCAGGTCGTCGAAAATCGCCAGCACCTGTATCTTTTTGTAGATCCAGCTTTGCTTGAGGCTCAGCGCCGCGAGCATCGTGAAGAGGATGCCGGCTGAGGTCGGGGCTGCGAAACGGCTCAGCAGCAGGTTTTCCTTCCAGGCCGCGGCGCTGCCCCACAGCGGGGGCGGCAGCAGGACGAAAATATAGTAGAGTACGATGAGTATCCAGGGCAGCGCCGCGGTGGCCATGGCGATGAAGTAGTCGGCCGTGTAGGATCGCCAGCGGGATTTGTCGATCTCGAATTCGCGCCCCACATTGATCATGATGAACCCCAGGCAGACGTAAAGCAGGGTGTCGGAGCAGGTTTTGAAGCTTGCGTATCCTGCACCGAGCGCCCCCGGGAGGAGTTGGGAGATGACGAGTCCCAGCATCAGGAACAAGGAAAAGGAAAGGACTTTTCGCATTAATTGATAGTTGTTTAGAGATATATGGGGTGCATTCGGGGACAAAGATAATAATTTATGGGATTCCCCCGAAACCCGAGGCGCCGTTCGTGAAAAAAATAACAATTAGGAAACCTCAATTCACAATTATTTTGTACCTTTGCGGTGCAAAAAAGGAAGTCATTATTTCAAACCATAAATTCAAACGTTTACAACTATGCAGATTGTAGAGATTCACGCAAGGGAAATCCTCGACTCGCGAGGCAATCCGACCATCGAGGTCGAAGTTCGTACCGTATCGGGCGCATTCGGCCGCGCTGCCGTTCCGAGCGGAGCGTCGACGGGCGAGAACGAGGCCCTTGAGCTTCGTGACGGCGACAAGAGCCGTTACCTGGGCAAAGGCGTCCTGAACGCCGTGAAGAACGTTAACGAAGTGATCGCTCCGGCCGTCATCGGCATGAACGTAGCCGACCAGGTGGGCATCGACAAGGCCATGATCGCCCTCGACGGAACCCCCACCAAGTCGAAGCTCGGCGCAAACGCCATCCTCGGCGTGTCGCTGGCCGTTGCCCGCGCTGCCGCCGACTATTTCGGCATGCCGCTCTATCGCTATATCGGCGGCGCGAACGCCAAGACGCTGCCCGTTCCGATGATGAACATCATCAACGGCGGTTCGCACTCGGACGCTCCGATCGCATTCCAGGAGTTTATGATCCGTCCCGTGGGCGCTCCTTCGTTCAAGGAGGGCATCCGCATGGGCGCCGAGGTGTTCCACAACCTGAAGAAGGTGCTCCACAACCGTAACCTCTCGACGGCCGTAGGCGACGAGGGTGGTTTCGCTCCCGCGCTCAACGGCACGGAGGATGCCATCGAGTCGATCATCGAGGCCATCAAGATGGCCGGCTACAAGCCCGGCCGCAAGTGCGAGGGCGGCGACGTGTCGATCGGCATGGACTGCGCTTCGTCGGAGTTCTACAAGGACGGCGTTTACGACTACACCAAGTTCGAGGGTGAGAAGGGCGCCAAGCGTACGTCGAAGGAGCAGGTGGAGTACCTGAAGGGACTCGTCGCCAAATACCCCATCGACTCGATCGAGGACGGCATGTCGGAGAACGACTGGGAAGGCTGGCAGATGCTGACCGCTGAGATCGGCGACAAGTGCCAGCTCGTGGGCGACGACCTGTTCGTCACCAACGTGGACTTCCTGAAGAAGGGTATCGAAATGGGCTGCGCCAACTCGATCCTGATCAAGGTAAACCAGATCGGTACGCTGACCGAGACGCTCGACGCCATCGAGATGGCTCACCGCGCCGGCTATACGTCGGTGACGTCGCACCGTTCGGGCGAGACCGAGGATTCGACCATTGCCGACATCGCCGTGGCTACGAACTCGGGTCAGATCAAGACCGGTTCGGCTTCGCGTTCGGACCGTATGGCCAAGTACAACCAGCTGCTCCGCATCGAGGAGGAACTCGGCGACGAGGCTATCTACGGCTACACGAAGATCTACCGCAAGTAATTTGCTGCCGGAATATAAAGAGAACCGGATGCCGCGAGGCGTCCGGTTTTTTTATGATGCAGCCCCGGGAACCGGAGCGCGGAGGCGATGTCGCCCGACGGATTCGTATCGCATGTTCCGTGTCGGCCAATTGAGCTGTCTGCACATGCCAACGAAAAAAGGTCTTCGCAAGAAGACCTTTTCGGGTGGAAGAAGGGGCTCGAACCCTCGACCTACGGAGCCACGGTCCGTCGCTCTGCCAACTGAGCTATTCCCCTAAGTGACTTGATGATTATACGATATTTGGAGGAGGTTGTCAAGTGCGAGTTTGGGCGCGGTTTCGGCGCTTTTACATACGTGGCACAGAGGCTGGCGCGGCGATTAATGGTGTAATTTTCAGCCGCTTATTACCTGTTCACAACACCTGAAACGGCGGGCTTTCATCCGTTGCGCCCAAAAGCCAAGTTCGTCAAAGGACGCTTTTTGTACGGCCTGGGTCCCCGGCCAAAAAAACTACTAATTAATATGCAGAGTCGGAAAATTGCACATTCAAAAGCGTAAGCGCTAATATTCACACAATGTCAAGATGGTGACGAGTATAAAAACATTGATTATTTTTTGTCTATTTACAGAAAAGACATAAAACTATAACATGAAAACATCGATGTAGTGCAAAATACACAATTGGAGTAAGGAGAAATCATTATGTACGAAAAACTTTTTGAACACGGTTACATAGGCAACTGCCGGATAAAGAATAGGGTGGTAATGCCGGCAATGACGACAATTTTTGGCGGGGACAATAATTTACCCACCGAGGAAATGATGATGTTCTATGAGGAGAGGGCGCGCGG
>ERZ506950.265-NODE-265-length-43572-cov-5.168325_pt1 | contig 43572 bp, 43 predicted proteins | sample MGYA00512897_ERZ506950 | MGnify/ENA metagenome assembly ERZ506950
TTGTGTCTCTCGCAGACAGCTCCGATATAATACCATGCATACCTCCTTTTGTCAAGCACTTTTTTCAGATTTTTCCGATTTTCTTTTTCTCCCCTGTTTTCGACCTGTTTCGTGGAATTTCCTCCGCATGTTTCGCAGGAAATTTTTTCAAAATTTTGCAAAATACCTATTGTGTCCTGCAAAAAAATCTTGTATGATAGATTCAAACATTCGTCATGGACGAACCGCGGCGAATGCACATTGGGGTGACCCAACAATATCAAGGAGGAAAAAGGATTGAAGAAGGTACTTGCGCTGCTTCTCGTTCTCGTGCTCGCGATCGGCATGTTCGCCGCCTGCGGTACGGACAGCGGGAACAATGAGGAAACGAAGGACACCACGAACAACGCCACGACGGAAGGCGGCAACGACGAGACGAAGCCGTCCGAAGAAAACGGCAACAACACCGAAGGCAAGACCCTGAAGGTCGGCATGATCTGCATCGGCGACGAGAACGATCAGGGCTACACCTACAACTTCTATCGCGCGAAGGACTCCGTCACGGAGAAGATGGCCGCCAAGGGCGTTACCCTTGACTGGAACATCATCACGAACATCGGCGAAGACGACGGCTGCACCGACGCCTGCGTCGAGCTGGCCGAGGCCGGCTGCGATGTCGTCATCTGCAACTCCTATGGCCACGAGCCGTACATGCTCAAGGCTGCTCCCGACTACCCCAATGTGCAGTTCATCGGCTGCACGAACCTGAACTCTCAGTTTGCCGGTCTTGACAACTGCCACAACGCCTTCGCCAACATCTATGAGGGCCGTTATGTCGCCGGTGTCGTCGCCGGTATGAAGATCAAGGAGCTCATCGACTCCGGCAAGATCACCGCTGACCAGGCCAAGATCGGCTATGTCGGTGCTTTCCCGTTCGCCGAGGTCATCTCCGGTTTCACCGCCTTCTATCTCGGCGCCCGCTCCATCGTCCCCGAGGTCACGATGACGGTCAAGTACGTCTCCTCCTGGTCCGACGCTACGGCCGAGGGCAATGCCGCGCAGGCTCTGTGCGACGAGGGCTGTGTGCTCATCTCCCAGCACTCCGATAACACCACCCCGGCCACGGTCGCGCAGCAGAACGGCGTGTTCCACGTCGGCTACAACAACGACATGACCGGCATCGCTCCCGAGGCTTCCCTGCTCTCCAGCCGCATCGACTGGTCCGTCTACTTCGAGTATGTGTTTGACTGCCTCGTGAACGGCGAGACCATCGCGAAGGACTGGACCGCCGGCATGAAGGACGGCGCCGTTGTCGTCACTGAGCTGAACGAAGCCATCGCCGCCGAAGGCACCGCTGACAAGATCGCGGAAGTCGAGGCCGGTCTGGCCGACGGCAGCATCCATGTCTTCCAGGGCCCGTGGAAGGGCGAGGGCACCGCTTACGGCGCCGACGCTCCCGATACGAAGGAAATGCCCGCCGACGACTGGTTCAAGGAATCCGATGTCGAGGGCGGCCAGACCTCCGCTCCGTACTTCTACTGGGTCATCGAAGGCATCACCTCCGAGAACTGATCCGAAACCGCATATCGCATCGCGCAGAAGCCGGGGGAGACCCGGCTTCTGTCGTTTCGGAGACCATATTTCAAAAAAATTGTTAGGAAAGCAAAAATTTTGTTTACTTTTGACGTAGCCTGTGCTAAACTAACTTTGAAAGTTATGCAAATTCCCCAGCAAATCCATGCAAGAAAGGATGACCGCTTTGGAGTCGAACTGCAAAATTGAACTGGTCAACGTCACAAAGCGTTTTGGCAAGGTCATTGCCAACGACAGTGTGAACCTGACTATCGAGGGCGGCAAGGTCCTGTGCCTCCTCGGAGAAAACGGGAGCGGCAAGACCACGCTGATGAACGTGCTGTCCGGTATCTACATGCCGGAGCAGGGGCACATTCTGAAAAACGGCGTGGAGATCCAGATTCGCTCCCCAAAGGACGCCTTTGCCAACGGCATCGGCATGATCCATCAGCATTTCAAGCTGGTCGATGTCCTGACGGTCACGGAGAATATCATTCTCGGTCTGAAGGAAAAGGGCAAGCTCAACATTCGCGCCGCGGCACAGAAGATCGCCGCCATCTGTGAAAAGTATGGCTTTGACCTCGATCCGATGGCCAAGATCTACGATCTTTCCGTTTCGCAGAAGCAGACCGTCGAGATCGTCAAGGTCCTGTTCCGCGGAGCGGAGATCCTGATCCTCGACGAGCCGACCGCCGTTCTGACCCCGCAGGAGACGGACCGTCTGTTCCAGGTCGTGCGCAACATGCGCGCCGACGGCAAGGCCATCGTCCTCATCACCCACAAGCTGCACGAGGTGCTGTCCGTTTCGGACGAGGTCGCCGTGCTGCGCAAGGGCAAGTACATCGGCACCGTCAAGACGAGCGAGGCCACGGCCCAGTCCCTGACCGACATGATGGTCGGCCGCGCCGTCAGCCTGAACATCGACCGCCCGGACCCCGTCGACCCGAAGCCGCGGCTGAAGATCGAGGGCCTGACCTGCGTCGACAATCTCGGCGTCAAGCGCCTCGACGACGTCACGTTCACCGCCATGAGCGGCGAGATCCTCGGCATCGCAGGCATTGCAGGCAGCGGCCAGCGTGAGCTGCTCGAGTGCATCACGGGCCTGTACCCCGTGGAGCACGGCACGGTCACGTTCCTGCCGGAGGGCAAGCCCGCCCAGCAGCTCATCGGCAAGACCCCGAATCAGATCCGCAAGGCAGGCGTGGCCATGGCCTTCGTGCCGGAGGACCGCCTCGGCATGGGTCTGGTCGGCAGCATGGGCATGGGCAGCAACATGATGCTGCGCAGCTGGCGCAAGGGCAAGGGCGCCTTTGTCAACCGCCGCGACCCGAACAAGCTCGCCATGGAGGTCATGGAGGAGCTGGAGGTCGTCACACCGAGCATCTCGACACCGGTGCGCCGCCTCTCCGGCGGCAACGTGCAGAAGGTGCTCGTCGGCCGCGAGATCGCGATGTCCCCCTCCGTCCTGCTGACGGCCTACGCCGTGCGCGGTCTGGATATCAATACGTCCTACACCATTTATAATCTTCTGACGCAGCAGAAGATGAAGGGCTCGGCCGTCGTGTTCGTCGGTGAGGACCTCGACGTGCTGCTGGAGCTGTGCGACCGCATTCTGGTCCTGTGCGGCGGTAAGATCAGCGGCATCGTGGACGCCCGCACCGCAACGAAGGAAGAGATCGGTCTTCTTATGACCAAGGTCTGACGGGAGGGAATCAACATGAACGAGAAATCCGCACGCAAGCTCCAGCTCTCCCGCCGGATCGACGGGATGCATCCCGCTGCGGCGTGGTCCATCCGCGTCGCGTCCATCGTGTTCGCCCTGATCGTCGGCGGCCTGCTGCTGCTCGCCCTCGGCTATTCCCCACTGAAGGCCTACGGCACGATCATCGACGGCTCGCTCGGGTCGAAGACGTTCGTCCGCCAGACCATCAAGATCGCCATTCCCCTGCTCGGCTGCGCGCTGGCCATCGCCCCGTGCTTCAAGATGCACTTCTGGAACATCGGCGCAGAGGGCCAGATCACCGCAGGCGCCATCGGCGCGACGTTCTTTGCGCTGAAGTTCGGCAAGACGATGCCGCAGCTTCCGCTGCTGCTCATCATGGCCGTAGCCGCGATCCTGTGCGGCGGCCTGTGGGCCCTCATCCCCGCCTTCTTCAAGGCGAAGTGGAACACGAACGAAACGCTGTTCACCCTGATGATGAACTACATCATCATCGGTGTCGTCAAGTGGCTGCAGGGCGGCCCGTGGGAGGCTCCTCCCTCCGGCAGCCAGATGATCGCGCAGTTCGCGGGCAACGCCAAGCTGCCGTCCGTGCTCGGCGTGCACTGCGGCTGGATCATTGTACTCGTGCTGACGGTCCTGATGTTCATCTACATGCGCTACACAAAGCACGGCTACGAGATCGCCGTCATTGGTGACTCCAGCAACACCGCGCGCTATGCCGGTATGAACGTCGGCCGCATCATGATGCGCACGATGTTCCTGTCCGGCTCCATCTCCGGCCTTGTCGGCTTCATCATTGTCTCCGGTGCAAACCACACGCTCTATGACGGCGTGGCAGGCGGCGTCGGCTTCACCGCCATCTCCGTGGCATGGCTGGCTCAGCTCAATCCGTTCGCGATGATCATCATCGCCTCGATGCTCGCCGTGCTGACGAAGGGCTCCCAGACGCTCAACACCCGCATGCAGGTGCCCTCGACCATCGCGGACATCCTGACCGGCTTCATTCTGCTGTGCATGCTGGGCTGCGAGTTCTTCATCAACTACAAGATTTCCGTCCGTCGGGAAAAGGAGGACTGAGGTATGGGCGCTGTTCTGACATTTCTTTCCACGCTGTTCGTTTTCTCGGTCGTCAACGGCACGCCGCTGCTCTACGGCACGCTCGGTGAGATCCTGACCGAAAAATCCGGCAATATGAACCTCGGCGTCGAGGGCATCCTGTTCATGGGCGGCGCGGCCGGCCTCGGCGGCGCGTTCTACTATGAAAAGCTCGCAGGCGCGAATGCCTCGCCGTTCGTGGCGCTGCTGCTGGCCGTGTTCTTCGCCTTCCTGGCGGGCGCGCTGGCCTCGCTGCTGTTCAGCTTCATCACCATCACCCTGCGTGCCAACCAGAACGTCACCGGCCTTGCCCTGACGATCTTCGGCACCGGCGCAGGTCAGTTCCTCGGCGAATACATGCGCGTGCAGGAGGGCTCCTACGTCTCCCTGAGCAACAATCTCAAGGCGATCTTTGTAAACTCCCCCTTCCCCGCCTTCCTGCGCAACATTCCCGTGCTCGGCCCGCTGCTGTTCCAGCACAACATCCTGACGTATTTTGCCCTTGCGCTCGCCGTCTTCCTCGCGTGGTTCCTGAACAGGACCCGCAAGGGCCTGTACCTGCGCGCCGTCGGCGAATCCCCCGCAACGGCGGACGCTGCCGGTATTAACGTCACCCGCTACAAATATCTGGCCACCGTGCTGGGCGGCGGCATCTCCGCCATCGGCGGCGTCGCCTATATCACTGGCATCGCAGGCTGTGTGTGGAACCATGAGGGTCTGTCCGGCGTCGGCTGGCTGGCCGTCGCGCTCGTCATCTTCTGCCTGTGGAAGCCGTCCGCAGCCATCTGGGGCAGCATTCTGTTCGGCTGCCTGCAGAACCTGTACCTGCGCCTGAGCATTCCGTTCATTCCCTCGCAGATCTACAAGATCCTGCCGTACATCGTCACAGTGCTCGTGCTCATCTTCAGCAGTCTGCGCAACAACCGCGAAAAGCAGCCGCCCGCCGCGCTGGGCGTCCCCTATTTCCGCGAGGAGCGCTGAGTCTCCCAAAAACAACCTGCGCCGCATCCCAAAGCCGGGATGCGGCGCGTTTTTTTCGTTCTTCAGGCAGCAGCGCTGCCCGATATATTATTATTGTGTCAGCCAGCAGGGTCGAAATCCGCCGGGCGCTCGGCGCGCAGGCCGAAGTGCCAGGCGATCGCGTCGGCAATGCGCTCGCAGGCGTGGCCGTCACCATAGGGGTTCACGGCATGCGCCATGCGATGGTAGGCAGCAGGATCGTCGAGCAGCGTGCAGACCTCACGGAGCACATCGTCGTGCGCAACACCCGCCAGGCGGACCGTTCCGGCCGCAACGGCCTCGGGCCGCTCCGTCTCACGGCGGAGCACCAGCACCGGTTTGCCGAGGGCAGGCGCTTCCTCCTGCAGGCCGCCGGAGTCCGTCATAACGAAGCAGCAGCGCGCCATGAGATTATGCATCTCCTCCACGTCGACCGGGTCGATGAGGTGCACATGCGGCACACCGCCCAGCTCCTCCTGCGCGCAGGCGCGCACGGCCGGGCTGAGGTGGACGGGATAGACGATCTCGACGTCCTCATACCGCTCCGCAACGTCTCGCACGGCCCGCAGAATGTCATGCATGGGCTGGCCATAGTTCTCGCGGCGGTGGCATGTCAGAACGATAACGCGGCGGCTCTTGAAATCCAACTCGTTGAGCTCCGCCGTGGCAAAACGGTAATCCGGGCGCACCGTCGTGCGCATGGCGTCGATGACGGTGTTGCCCGTGCGGAAGATCTCACCCTGCACGGACTCACGGCGCAGATTATCCACATTGGCCGACGTTGGCGCGAAGTGCAGCGCCGCAATATCGCTGACGAGCGTGCGGTTCATCTCCTCGGGGAAGGGGGAATACCTGTCATAGGTCCGCAGGCCCGCCTCGACATGGCCGACCGGGACCTTCTGATAGAAGGCCGCCAGCGCCCCGGCGAACGTCGTGGACGTATCGCCGTGCACCAGGACAAGGTCCGGCTGTGCCTCCTGCAGGGCCTGCTCCATGCCGAGCAAGGCGCGCGTTGTGATGGACGACAGCGTCTGCTGCTTCTGCATGATGTTCAGGTCATACTGCGCCGTCAGGCGGAAGATCTGCATGACGGAGTCCAGCATCTCGCGGTGCTGGCCCGTAAGGCAGCAGATACTCTCAAATTCCGGCCGCTGCGCCAGCGTCTGCACCAGCGGGGCCATTTTGATCGCCTCCGGCCGCGTGCCGAAGACGGACATCACCTTAATTCTCTTCATGCGGTTCCTCCTCCGGCTTTTTCGCATTTTCTTCCGTCTTATCCGGGTGACGGTGGAAAATGACCAGCACACCGATCGCGCCCACCACGATCACGGCGCCGATGAAGATCAGGGCCTTCATCTCGCCGTCGTTCGTCAGCACGACGGCCGCCATGCCGAGAATGGCCGAGAGCATATAGGCGATGGCGACGGCCTGCTTCTGGCTGAAGCCCATGTCGATCAGGCGATGGTGCACATGGCCGCGGTCGGCATGCATCGGGCTCTGGCCCTTGGAGACGCGGCGGATGACCGCGAAGCAGATATCGAAGATCGGCAGACCGAGCACAAGGAACGGCACGGCAAACGAGATGATCGCATACATCTTGAACAGGCCGTAGATGGAGATGGACGAGAGCATAAAGCCGAGGAATGTCGAGCCGGTGTCGCCCATGAAGATCTTTGCCGGGTTGAAATTATACGGGATGAAGCCCGCGCACGCGCCGACGATGGCCGCTAGCAGGATGGCGGAGTTGTAATCCGGCACGAGCAGCGCCACGACGAGCATGGAGCCGGCCGAGATCGCGGACACGCCGGCAGCAAGGCCGTCGAGACCGTCGATGAAGTTCACGGCGTTCGTGATGGCCACGATCCAGATCACGCTGACGGGATAGGAAAGCCACGTTGCCAGACGGAAGCCCATAAAATGCTCGATCCGGCAGCCGTGCAGAACGGCGATAACGGCCGCAACGATCTGCACGGCAAACTTCGGCAGGGCCTTGAGCGTCAGGATATCGTCCAGAATGCCGAGCACGACGATGATCGTCGCGCCGAGCAGGATGCCGCGCAGCTCACGGTCGATCCCGGCAAAGCACAGCACCGCGATAAGGAACGCGAAGAAGATGGCGAGGCCGCCCATGCGCGGGATGGGGATCTTGTGCATGCGGCGCTCGTCCTTCGGCACATCCATCGCGCCGACGCGCTGCGCCAGCCGCTTGACGAGCGGCGTGACCGCAAAGGCCAGCGCCGCCGCCACAATGAGCGACAGCAGGACCTTGACAATGAAATTCGGATCCATAATCATGTTCTGCTCCCCGGTCAGCGCGCCACGAAGCCGACCTTTTTATAAACCTTGCGCAGCGTTTTTTCCGCAACATAGGCCGCCTTCTGCGCGCCGCTCTCGCAGACGCTCTGCAGATAGGCCTTGTCGGCCAGCAGGCGCTGACTCTCCTCGCGGATGGGCCGCAGCAGTTCCACGACGGCCTCGCCGACCGTCTTCTTGAAGTCGCCGTAGCCGCGCCCTGCAAATTCCGCCTCGATCTCGGCGAACGTCCGCCCGGTCGCAGCGGAGTAGATGGTCATCAGGTTCGAAACGCCCTTCTTGTGCTCAGGGTCATAGCGCACCTCGGACTCACAGTCCGTGATGGCGCGCTTGAACAGGCGCATGATATCCTCCGGCTTATCCATCAGGCAGACGCGGCCGGGATCGTCGTTCTCGGACTTCGACATTTTGGCCTCGGGGTTGGCCAGACTCATGATGCGCGCGCCGACCTTGGGGATATACGGCTCCGGCAGCTTGAACACGTCGCCGTAGATGCCGTTGAACCGCTTGGCGATGTTGCGCGTCAGCTCGACGTGCTGCTTCTGGTCCTCGCCCACCGGAACAAGATCCGCCTGATACAGCAGGATATCCGCCGCCATCAGCGCGGGATAGGTAAACAGGCCGCCGTTGATATTGTCGGCATTTTTCGCGCTTTTATCCTTGAACTGCGTCATGCGGCTCAGCTCGCCGAACATGGAATAGCAGTTGAGCACCCAGCCGAGCTCTGCGTGCTGATGCACATGGCTCTGGATGAACAGCACGTTCTTCTCCGGGTCCAGACCGCAGGCGATATACTGCGCCAGCTGCTCCATCGTGCGGCGGCGCAGGTCGGCCGGGTTCTGCCGGACGGTAATGGCGTGAAGGTCCGCCATAAAGTAATAGCAATCGAATTCCTCTGCACGGTCGCGCCAGTTCCGGATCGCGCCGAGGTAGGAGCCGAGCGTCAGGTCGCCCGACGGCTTGATGCCGGAAAGCATACGCTTGCGCGGCGCAGTTCTTTCCGTAGTCTGTTCTGTCATAAGATCACGCCTCTTTCTCAGAAAACAGAGTTGTGCCCAGGGCACTTGATTCTATATATTCTAGCATAATTCCCGCCGATACGCAAGGCCCATGTCGTATCCTTGCGGTCCGCGTCTTTTTTTCGAAAAAAAGAAAAAAGCGCTTGACAAAAGGGCAGCCTTCTGGTATACTATGCCTTGCTGACGGACGATTAGCTCAGCTGGCTAGAGCATCCGCTTGACGTGCGGAAGGTCATAGGTTCGAGTCCTATATCGTCCACCACGAAAAAAGTCACTTTTGTCTACCGACAAAGGTGACTTTTTTCAATGATATCCGTTCCTTGTGGAACGGGTGATATATCTTCGATATGATATCGCACTGTCGTGCGATGATATATGCCTGCGGCATATGAGGAACGGATATTATATCATGCTTGCGAAGCAAGTATATCATACGGCTTGCCGTATATCATATCGCGTAAGCGATATATCATTGAAAAATGCAACTATAATACCGATGAAAGAAGGTGTATTTATGCCCGAAAACAAATTACTTGACTTATCTTTTAAATTTGCTGTTACTATCGTAAATCTTGTTGACAGTGTAACTGCACCGAAAAGCTCCTATATGACCGATCAGCTTGCAAGGGCAGGCACGTCGGTCGGTGCGAATATCCACGAAGCCCAATACGCACAAAGCAAGAAAGACTTTGTCGCAAAATTGGAAATCGCATTGAAAGAATCTAACGAAACTAGCTATTGGCTGAAACTAATGTATGAAACCAAGAGAATTGATACAGCTACATATCAATATGCGGAGAAACTTTGCGGCAACATCCGCAGACTGTTGATCGCATCTTGCAAAAGAGCAAAGGAGAATGCAAAATGAAAAGATATGCCTCCCGAGCAACAAAGTTGCTTGCAATAGCTACTTTGATTTGTGGCGCAGTAGTGCTGATTGGTATTATTATTGCTGTTGCAGGTGTTAAAAATATTGGGTTACCTATTGGCTTTATATTATCAGGTGGATTGTTGGGTGTCATATTTTTTGCTTGTTTTTTTGCCGAAAAAAGCAGAGCATTGATAATAAATACAGATAAGGTTATTTTCCCAAGAGGCGCAGAGAAAAACGGACAACAGTCTTTCAAAAAAACTGTTGTCAGAATAAGTGATATTAGTTCTGTTGAAAGTAAATTTTACAAAGGTGATAAGATCATTTCTGATGATTGTTTTTTCTATACATTCAAACTGAAAGACGGAACTAGTATCACCGTTACACTTTATGCGTATGGCAAAGAGGCGGAAAAAGAAATCTTGGAAACTATTAAAAGCAGTATTGAGTAATTTACGCACCTTTTCTTCGTTTTTACCTATGTTTACGCACCTTTTTGCTCGTCTTTCGCATGAAAAACCCTCTTTTGTCAACTTGACAAAAGAGGGTTTTTCCATGATATCCGTTCCTGTCCGAACGGGTGATATATCTTCGATATGATATCGCACTTTCGTGCGATGATATATGCCTGCGGCATATGAGGGAACGGATATTATATCATGCTTGCACAGCAAGCATATCATACGGCTTGCCGTATATCGTATCGCGATAGCGATATATCACTGGGAATCGCAGCGTCTTATGATATAATATGTTAGAAAAAGGTGCTTTTATGTCTGGAAACAAATTGCTCGACTTATCTTTTGAATTTGCGGTGGCAATTGTTCATCTTGTTGATAGCGTAACGGCACCTAAAAGCTCATATATGATCAATCAGCTTGCAAGAGCAGGTACTTCTGTAGGCGCGAATATACACGAAGCGCAGTATGCGCAGAGCAAGAAAGATTTTGTTGCAAAGTTGGAAATTGCATTGAAAGAGTCCAACGAAACAAGTTATTGGCTGAAGCTAATGTACGAAACCAAAAGAATTGATCTTACTACCTATCGATATACCGAGAAACTATGTGGTAATATTCGCAGATTGCTGATCGCTTCCTGCAAAACGGCAAAGGGAAACTTACAATAAAGCGCGTGATAGGAATCGGGATTTTTTCTATCCCCACAAATCAGCCGGGCGGCGGACTTTTTCGGTCCGCCGCCCGGCGTTTTTCTGCTTATGCCGCGCCGAGGTAGCGCATCAGGATGACGGCGACCTGCGCGCGCGTGGCGTTCTGCTGCGGCGCAAGGTAGTCCACCCCGCCCTCGCGCGTTCCGGCGATCAGTCCCGCCGCGTTGGCCCACGACAGGGCGTCATAGGCCCAGCCGCTGACGGCTCCGCCGTCCGGGAAGCTGCCGAGGTCCGCGCGCCCGCCGGTCGGAACGCCGCGCAGGCCTGCATAGCGATACAGGATCGTGGCGATCTGCTCACGCGTGACATTGCCGTCCGGCTCGAATTTCCCGCCGCCGACGCCGTTGACGACGCCGTTTTCGGCCGCCCACGCGACGGCCTCCGTATACCACTGGCCGCGCGGCACATCCGTAAAACTACTGCCGCCCGCCGCGCCTGGCTTACCGTCCATGCGCCAAAGCACCGTGACGAGCATGGCCCGCGTCATCGGCTCGTCCGGGCTGAACGTATCGGCCGCCGTGCCCTGGAACAGGCCGTGCTGATAGGCGAATTTCACACCGGAATAGAACCAGTCGCTCGCGCGGACGTCGCGGAACGGGTCGTTCCACGGCCGTTCCGGCCCGGTCCAGCGCGGGTCCTTCGCGCCGCACACCGTGCACGCGCCGTTGCGGTACTGATGTCCCGCAGCCGGGACGACCTCGCCGTGCGTGATCTCCGTGCCGCAGGCCTTACAGACCGTGTCGCCGGTGTAACCCGCCTCCGTGCAGGTGGCCGCGCGGGCGTCGCTCAGCTCCGTCTCCAGATGGGCGCAGCGCGCAGAGGCGGAAAGCTCCGGATAGGCTCCGTTTTCCAGCATGAAGCAGCCGTTTTTGTCCAGCTGCCGCAGGAAGGACAGCGCAGCGAATTCTGCCGCCGTGCGCGCCGCCGTGCCGGATGCCTCCGCCTTGCCGCCGACGGCGGTACCGCAGGAATCCGCGCGGTAATAGAGATTTTCGCGCACGTTTGTCGAACGGCTGCTGTCCCGGCCGATCAGGCCGCCCGCCGTTCCGGCCGCCGCGCTGACCGCGCCGTAGCTGAAGCAATTTTCTGCGCGGTAATCGTTTCCGTAGCCAATCAGGCCGCCCGTGCCGGAGGAGGCATAGGTATGGGCATTGCGCACCTCGCCGGCGCTGTAGCAGTCGGTGAGTGCCGACGCGCCCTCCGTCATACACGCACCGGCCACGCCGCCCAGATACCAGCCGCTGCCGGTGACGGCTCCGTAATTCGCGCAGCGGAGCAGGCTGCCTCCGATGCGCCCGGCTACGCCGCCGATGCCCGTGGCCGCACCGTTTCCGGTCACGGCGCCGCGGTTCACGCAGCCGGTCAGTGTGCTTTCCTTGTCGTTGACCACACCGGCGAGGCCGCCGACGCCGTCCGTGCCCGTGACGGCCCCGAGGTTGGTGCAGCCCGTCAGGCTGCTTGCCCCGTCGAGGAGTGCGGCAATGCCGCCCGCCTTTTCGCCGGTCGAAGTCACGGCCGCTTCATTCACGCAGCCAAGGAACTGCGTGTTCTTCGCCTGCGCCGCGATCCCGGCCGCGCTGCCGTTGGCCTTCGCCGTGCCGGAGACGCGGATGTTTTTGAGCACCGCGCCGTCCGCCGCAAGGAACAGGGCAGCGCCGCTGCCGGTCGTCTCCGCCGTCATCTCCGTGATGCGGTAGCCGTTGCCGTCAAACGTGCCCGCAAACGGGGCCTGCGTGCTGCCGATACCGTCGAACCAGCGGACGCTGCGGTTGAAGGTCTTGTCATCGTTTGCCAGAGAAATATCCGCGCCGAGCAGGATGGTCTTGCCCGCGAAGGAATTGCCCTGCTTGACCAGCTGGGCCAGGCCCGCCAGCTGCCGCGCGGACGTCAGGGTGAAGCGGTCGGCAGACGGCGTATACCAGTCCGTCTCGGCCAGCTGCGTCCAGACCTTGTGCGTCGTGTAAGCCGTGGCGCGCAGGCGCAGTGAGGCGCTCGTGATCCGGCTCGTGACGGTGAATTTCCCGGTGTCCGTGCTTTTCTCCGTCTGGGCCGCATCCTGGAAGGTGAAATAGTAACGGAATTTCCCGTTGTAGACATAGCTCAGATCCTCCGGCTCTGCGCCTTCCGCCAGCGTGGCCGTAGCAGTCAGCACGTCGCCCTCATAGAGCGGGTCGCCGTCCGCCACGGGATAGTCCGTCACGCGCCGCGCGGTCCCGTTTTCCATCACCGTGCCGTCCTTCTTTACCGTGATGGTGAGGGCCGGGGCGTTCTCGATGTACAGCGCGCCCGCCGTCATGCGGGAGAACACGCCGCTGACGGCCGCGTCCGCCGTCACGGTCGCATAGGGGCCGGTCAGGGCCTCGCCGTTCAGCGTATAGGTTCGGAAGGCCCAGCCGATATCCGGCGTATTGGAAAGATGGAGCACCGTTCCGAAGGCCACGCTCTCGCCGCCGTCCGAGGCGACCGTACCGCCCTCCGGCTGCGTGATGCGGACGGTGTGGGTCGCCGGGCTGCGCTCGGCCTCCCACGCCAGAACGGGATAGCTCCCCTGCACGGCGGCATAGGCCGCGCCGTTGCAGTTCAGCGCGTCAACGAGCTTCTGCGAGCGCATGTCCGCCTTCGGCATGGCCGTGACGGAGACGACGCACGAAAGCGCCGTGCCGCTGTACCAGCCGTTCGAGGCCGGATCGTCGTCGCAGCCCTCGAGATAATAGCAGTCCGAGACGGTGTAGCTGCCGTTGTTGTGGCCGCCGATGGCGCGGCCGCGCTGGCTGCCGTTCGAATCGATCACGCCGGCGTTATAGCAGTTATAAATGTCCAGCCCGCCGTTGCTGCCGCAGATGCCGCCCGCCGGGCAGGCATAGCCCGTCGTGACCGAGCCAGTGTTGTAGCAGTTGACGATCGCGCCCTCGCTCCAGCCCGCGCCGACGATGCCGCCGACGCCCTTGGAGTCCGTGTTTTTGACGGAGGCGTGATTCGCGCAGTTCTCCAGATAGATGCCCGTGGGGATGCTGCCGGTGCGGCCGACGATGCCGCCGACCATGCGGCGGCCGTAGATGCTGCCGCTGACGGAGAGGTTCCGCACGGCTGGGGCCGTTTCCGGTGCGGCCTCGCCGTCATAGAGGTCGCCCATGTGGCCGATGAGGCCAACGCCCTGCGAATAGGCATAGCCCTTTTCGGCATAGCGGTCGCAGAACAGGTTCGTGATGCGGTGGCCCTGCCCGTCGAGCGTGCCGTTGAAATATGCCACAATCACACGCTCCGTGTTGTCACGGTCCATCGGATACAGGCCGCCGATCGGCGTCCAGTTGCTCGAGCCGCCCATATCGAGGTCGGCCGTCAGATAGACAGTCTTGTCTGAAAAATCGTGTGCGGCATCGCCGACATAGGCCGTGCCGTACTGGCTGCCGCCGCCCGCGCCGACGAGCAGATAGTCGTCGACCCGCGTGGAGACGAGCTCGCTGCGGTCGCCCTTGATGCGGTAGTCCGGCGTGCCCGCGTCGACCTGCCCGTTGACGAGGGCCGCAAGGCCCGCGAGCTTTGCAGGCGTGTCGATGGAAAACACCGTCTGCGATGCGTCATACCATGAGATATCGACCGCGCCGTCCCAGGCCGTGGTAGAAAAGTATTCCGGCTTTACGGTGTAGGTCCCGGCGGGACAGTCAAAGGCATAGGCATAGCCGGCCGCCGTCTCCTCGACCGAAGCAAAGAAGTAGCTCCCGTCGGCCAACTCACAGCGCACCGACGCAAGGTCATAGCCCGCGCGGCGCTCCAGCGTTCCGGTCACCCGCTCCGCGGCAGCTGCGCAGGGCACGAGGCACAGCAGCAGGCAAAGGGAAAGGATCCAGCAGAGAAGTCGTTTCATTCCATGTCCTCCGTTACAATCAGGCTGCGGACCGTGCCGCGATCCGTCGGCACCTCCGCAAGGATGGCTTGAATTCCGTAAAGCGTCTGAAGAAGCTGCGGCGTCAGCGCCGTCTCCGTCGGGCCGTCCGCCGCAATATGACCGTCCTGCAGCGCAAGGACCCGGTGGGCATAGTGCAGGGCATGCTCCGGATTGTGCGTGGAGAGCAGGACGGTGTAGCCGCGCGCGGTCAGCGCCCGGATCTGCGCCAGCACGCGCTGCTGATTGCCAAAGTCCAGATTGGCCGTCGGCTCGTCCATGATGAGAATTTCCGCATTCTGTACGAGTGCACGGGCAATGAGCGCCAGCTGCCGCTCGCCGCCGGAAATGGTGCCGATGCCCCGCTGCGCAAGCGCCTCGATGCCAAGCCGCTGCAGGGCCTGCATGGCTGCCTCCTGCTGCCGCCGGCCGGGGCGCTGCAGGACATTCATCGTGCCGGTCGTGCCCATGAGCACAGTGTCGAGCACGGTATAGTTGAAGATCGGCTCCGACGACTGCGGGATATAGGCGATCTTCTCCGCGGCCTCCCGCCGGGAATAGGCGGAAAGCGGTCTGCCGGAGAGTCGGATCTCTCCCGCCTGCGGTGTCAGAAAGCCCAGCAGGCAGCGAAACAGCGTGCTTTTCCCAGCGCCGTTTGCACCGAGCACCGCCGTGAGCGTGCCCTTCTGCACGGAAAAGCTCACTTCCCGCAAAGCGGGCTGCTTTCCGTAGGAAAACGTCAGGTTCTGGACCTCAATTTCCACGCCGCGCACCTCCCGTCAGGATCAGATAGAGGAAGATCGGCGCGCCGACGAAGGCCGTCAGAATGCCGAGCGGAATTTCTCCGGCCGTGGCGAGCCGCGCAATGTCGTCCACGATGATCAGGAACGAGGCACCGAACAGGGCCGCTGCCGAGATCAGCCGCCGGTAGTCATAGCCAAACAGCATCCGGCAGAAATGCGGGATGACAAGGCCGACCCAGCCGATCATGCCGGAGACCGCGACGGACGCCGCCGTCAGCAGCGTCGCGCAGAGGATGACGGTGAATCGCAGCAGACGGGTATTCACGCCCATAGAGCGCGCCTCCTCCTCGCCGAGCGTCAGCAGGTTCATGCGCCAGCTCAGGATCAGCAGCGGCACGAGCCCGAGCGTGACCGGGATCACAAGGAACAGCACATCCCGCGGCTTGATGGAGGAAAGGCTGCCCATCAGCCAGTAGGTAATGGCCGGGAGCTGCTGCTGCGTGTCGGCGACGAGCTTGAGATAGGACGTGCCCGCCGAAAAGAGCGACGAGACCATCATGCCGGCCAAGATGAGGGCAATGGTCTGGTTCGTGCGGCTCATGCAGCTGACGGCATAGGCCGCCGCGACCGCCAGCAGGCCGAACACGAAGGCCGACGCCGAAATGCCAAAATAGCCTGCGCCGAGCAGGATGGCCAGCGCCGCGCCGAAGCCAGCGCCGGTCGACGCGCCCAAAATATCCGGCGAGACCATGGGGTTGCGGAACATGCCCTGATAGGACACGCCCGCGGCCGCCAGCGCGGCCCCGATGAGGGCCGCAGCCGCAACGCGCGGAAGGCGGATCTGGAACACAACGTTCTCCGCGCCGTCCCGCCAGCCCGGCTCCGTCTCGGTCAAGCGGGAGAGCAGCAGGCGGAACAGCTCCTTCGGCGTGACGGAAAAGCGCCCGAGCAGCACGGAGCCGAACAGTGCCGCCGCAAAGACGGCCCCCAGCACGGCAAAGCGGCGGGGATAGGCGTGGTTCTGCAGTTTCATGGGCTTAATTTCCGTTTTCTATAATGTAGTATTTTCCCGTCTCGGCGTCGTAGTAGACCTCGCCGAGCTTTTCCATGCCCTCGTCGGCCTCGCCCTCGGTAGAGTCCATTTGCTCCAGCTCCTCCGGCGTGAACGACAGGGCGTTGTCGCGGTCAATGGCGCTCTGGCCGCCCTGCCCCTCGGCCGCGACGGTTTCGCCGACATTCTCGGAGCTTCTGCCGCCGGTGGAAATGTCCACGTTCCAGTGAACGATGAGGGCCAGCATCATGCCGACGGCGAGGACGAGCATCGCATCGGACAGGTTCGAAACATAGTTCATCGGGTCGACGCTCTCGTCCGAAAAGCGTTCCCCGCGGCGTCTTCTTCTCTTCATGCCGCTTCCTCTTCGCACACGCAGTCCATCAGCGTCTCAAGGTCGGCCATATAGCCGCCGTACCAGCGCTTGCGCAGCGTGGTCACAACAAGGCACACGGCCGCGGCGCACAGGCCCGCGATTGTCGTGTCGAACGCCGTCAGCAGGGACGTGGACAGCGTCTGCGTGTCGCCCTGCCCCAGCGCGATGATGCCGGGGCCGAGCGGGATGAGTGTGCCGAGCAGGCCGAGCATCGGAGCCAGCTTGCTGACGAGCTCCGTGCATTTCAGGATATGGTCATAGTGGCTCTGCTCCCGCTCCAGCAGGTTCGCGGCCAGACTTTCGCGCAGCCCGCCGCTGAAATCGGGATGCTCCGTCAGCTCGAGCAGGGCGGCCTTCTGCCGCCGGTTGAGTTGACTTTTCCGGATGAGCGCGGCCGTGTCGGCCCCCTGCTCCCGCAGCGCGTCGAGCAGGCGCGGCAGGTCCTCGCGCATATGGCGGTGCTCCGTAAAATACTCGCAGATCAGCCAGCCAACGGAAAACACGGCAAAGCCGAGCGCCAGCACAAGAAACACAACGTCCGGAATTTCCATCGCACCGGCGACGGCGCGCAGAATTTTGTGGAATACAGAAGTCATGATGATCTCCTCCCTCTGGTATAGTAGCGCAGCGCGCACAGCGCGCCGAGCACGGCAAGTGCAAGTGCTCCCGCGCCCGTCAGCAGCAGGAGCTTCCGGTCATCCTCCGGCTGCACCGTAACAACGGTGACAGGCGCCGGATCGGCTGCGCCCGGCGCTTCCGCCTGCCCGCCGCCCTGCAGCTGCAAAGCCAGCGCATCGGGCAGGGCGTACATGCGGATGGTCTCCGGGTCCACGGCCGCCGTCGGCTCGACCGGTTCGGACGGTGCTGCCTCGGATGGCATGGACGCGGACGGCGTCGTCTCCCGCGGTTCGGCTCCGCCGGTCGGGGCGGAGGGCCCGCCGCCCGGTCCCTCGGACGGCTCTGTGGACGGCGTTGTCTCCGCCGGCTTCGTCGGTTCCGTCGGCTTTTCCTCGGGCTGCTTTGTCGTGACCTGCCGGTTTTCGGCGATGGACGTCCCGCCGAAGCCGAACGACAGCTCGACCTCTCCCTCGGCGTGCACGGTGTAGTGCACCGTCACGGTCGCAAGGTCGGAATACTGCGCGTCCGGCGTGACGGTGATGCCGGTGATCTCCAGAACGGAGCTGTCGGACGAGGCGATGTCCAGATACTGCGCCAGCGCATCGCGCAGGGCCTGCTGGCCGACGGAAATCTGAAATGTCGCCGAATGCGAGCCGAGCGTGCCGTCCAGCTCCGGCGGCTCCTCCGTGATCTTCGGCGTGCCCTGCAGGGTGATGAACAGCGTGTGCGTATATTTTGCACTCTGGTTCGTGCGGCACTCGAGCGGATAGGACTGGCCGAACAGCAGGCGGAAGCGGTTGCCCGTTCCGAGCGAGGAGTAGTTTGGCGCGGTGTGCTCCGTGCCGATCTCATAGCTCACCCAGCTGTCCTCCAGCGCCAGCATCGGCTGGACCGTCCAGCAGTCGTTCCATGCCTCGTCGCCGTCATAGCCGGTCAGCGTGCCGTTTTCGTCATAGACCGGGCTGATGTGCGCAGAGAGATCATTATAATAGTATCGCTGCGTGCCGAACAGGTCGGCATAGGTGAACGAGGTAAAAAAGCCGACGCTCTGGTCGCGGGTGTAAAACGCGACGACCGCAATATCGCCGCTGTAGATCCCGGCGTGGTCCAGAAGGTCCGCAAGGTAGAAGCCATAGGCCGAGTCGATGACCGTGTTGTAGGTCCCGTCGTCCGTGCTGCGGAAGAAAGAATAGGCCTCGTAGTGCAGCGGCAGGGCGTCATAGAGCTCGCTCCAGTGGTAGGTCGCGACCTCCACATAGCGGTCCTGCTCCATGCCGTAGTAGCCGACCCTGACCGTCAGCGTATCCGTCACGGTCCCGGCCGCCTCGGCCCCTAGGCAAAGGGACAGGCACAAAAGACCCGCGACCAGGAAGGACATCTTTCGCTTCATTGGCCCTCCCTCCTAGTCTTGCGCGTGGAGCGCGCGAGCAGCTGCTCCGCCTCCTCCGCAGAAAGTTCGTAGTGCCAGAACAGGCGATAGAACTCCTGCGCCTTTTCGACCATGTCATAGTCATAAAGCTCAGGGTACAGCAGATTCCCCAGCCAGTAGATACCCAGCACGCGGTTGATGGATGGCGGCGAAGACATCCAGTCATACGGCAGGTTTGGAATTTCATAATATGTCCCGTTTTTCACGGCCGTCAGGCCGGACCATTCGCTCTCCGCCAGCGTGTCATACGGCCCGCCCGCCGCCAGAAGGATCACATCCGGATCGCAGGCGTAGACCTCCTCGAGGTTCACGGTCGTGCCGCCGTTGCGGTTGCTGATCTCCTCGGAATGGATGGCGTTTCCGGCTCCGACGAGCGACAGCACGTCCGCCTGCACCGAGCCCTCGGCATTGCAGGCAAGGCCCGTCGCGCCCGTGCCGAACAGCACGGTCTTGCGCGCGTCCTGCGGCAGCTTTGCCGAATTCTCCGCCGCCATGGCAAGCGTCTGCTCCAGATAGACCGCCAGCACCTCGGCCTCGGCCTCCCGGTGGAGCAGCGCACCGAGCTTGCGGTAGGCCTGCGGCATTTCTTCGAGCGTCGCTTCGAGGAAGACCGTCGGGATGCCGGTCTGCTTCTGGATGCCGTCCATATCGCTGCGGACGTTCTCCTTGGCATCGCCAAGGTCGACGATGAGCTGCGGCTCGGCGTCGATCAGTGCCTCCATGTTGAGGTTGGCCTTGCTGCCGTAGAACTGGCCGAACGTCGGCAGCGTCCACATCTCCGCCGGGAAATACGGCCGCTGCGCCGTGCTGGGCGAGCTGGCAAGGCCGACGAGCAGCTCCGGCACGAGCGTCATCAGGATCATCTGTGCCGTCGAGCCGCTGGCTGCGATGCGCGTAATGTCGGCCGGGACCGTCACATCGCGCCCGGCATCGTCGGTGAACACCGTCGTCTCCACGCCCGCCAGCGGGTCATACTGCTTCCCGCCGCAGCCGGAGAACAGGCCCAGCAGCAGGGCGAGGCAGAGCGTCAGCGTCAGGATCTTTTTCATTGGGACCTCCCCGTGATACTTTTCCGAGAATTACCAAAAGGACAAAAAAGCGGATCACTTGCAGGCAAGTCATCCGTGAATACACCATATCACAGACTTCCTTTTGACCATGCAGAAAATCGTGCCTTTCCGGAAATCGCTTCTTTGGGTATTATGATACAATGTGCGCCGGGAAATTGCAAGCGATATTTTGCGGGTTCGACAAAGGCGAACGCGGGCAGATTCCGGGGCACAAGGCTTCCGGCCGCGCATTGTATGGGAGGCGGGCGTTCGTCCACTGCCAGCTGCCGTTAGAATGGCATGCACCATTTTATCGATACCCGATACGAATCGCAAGCGTTGCGCCGGGAGCGGCATGCCGCTCCCCTACATTGGCCGGTGCGGCCCACGCATCCAATCCGGTAATTTTCCGCTTGCATTTTCCGGACGCTCCTGTTATGGTTGTAACAGCATCCGCCGAAAGGAGCGATCTCCATGATCTTCTACACCGCTGACCTGCATCTCGGCTATTTTCCCATCCTGCACGACACGGCGCGGCCGTTTACCGGCGTGCCGGAGATGGACGAGGCCCTCATTTCCAACTGGAACGCCCGCGTCGGTGCAGACGACAGCGTATACATCGTCGGCGACTTCTCCTACAACGGCGGCGAGGCCCCGGTGCAGTATCTCGCCCGCCTGAATGGCCACCTGCATCTCATCCGCGGCAACCACGACACCGGCCTGAACCACGCCGAGCGTCTGCTGGACTACTGCGACAGCGTGACAGACTTTCTGGAGATCGACGACGGCGGCACGCACATCCTCCTGTGCCATTACCCGATCCTTCACGAAAAGGGCGGCTATATGATCCACGGCCACATCCACAATCAGCGCAACCATGCCTATGAAATTCTGAAGACCCTGCCGCGCGTTCTGAACGCGGGCGTGGACATCAACTTTTACCGCCCTGTTCCGCTCGACGAGCTGGTCGAAAACAACCGGAAATACTACAGCGAGGAATACCCCGAGCTGTTCCCGGTGCCGCCGCGCCCCGACCGCAGCGCACCCGGCCTCATGCCGCGCAAGCCGGACTTCCGCCCGCTCCCGCAGAGGCATTGATATGCGTGAGCGCCATGCGGACCCGCAAATTTCCGTGCACCATCGCCGACCGTGCAATGCTCCCAGATTTGTCATTGCGAGGAGGCCGTAGGCCGACGTGGCAATCTCACGCAACAGCCTACGGATTCGCCGAGGCTGCCCTGTTATCGGACCGGGTCCTGCAAGATTGTCACGTCGCTTCGCTCCTCGCAATGACACATCAGGGTGGTGCTGCGGTGCATCAGTGCTCTTGCGCGGTTGAATTACCCTAACAAGGCGGTCACTGACCGCTGTTGCAATAGGATATCTCGTCAAATTGCGCTCCCCCGGGCGCGATTTTTCTTCTCTATTCAAATCGACAAATTTTTTTAGTTTTTCAAACAAAGTATTAGACATTTTGAGCTTCGCGTGCTAGAATGAATATGGTTATTCTCACGAAAAGATAACGTTTTCAGGAAAAGGAGCGAGATAACATGAGATTCTTCCATCAGGCCGCGCGGCGTGCGGCAGTTCTGCTGCTGTGCCTCTCCATGCTGACCGGCATGCTGATCCCGGCCTTTGCAGCGACCACTGACCCCGCGACGGAAACGCCTGCCCACAACCTGGTCTACACCGACAATCAGGACAAAAACCACGACCCGATCTATAAGGCCTGGCTGACGGATGACGGCGTGAGCGGCGGCTGCGGCGGTGGCTCCGGTGAGACCGAGGACGGCTATGTCGTCGACCTGATCTACGCCGGTGCGACGCCGGAATTCCGCTTCGGCACCGAAAAGCCCACCGAGCCTGTCGTTCTGACCGTCTATGAGCGCTACGAGGGCGAATCCGCCGTTGCAGCAAAGACCTATACCCTCTCCGAGCTGAAGGCGCTGGCTCAGACCGAGGTCGTCGGCTATCAGCACTGGAAGAACGGCAGTGAAAAGGTCATCGCTTCGAATCTCTATGCGACCGTCGGCAGCCTGCTGGCAGACGCCGGGGTCGAGTTCGGCGCAGGCGATGCCGTCACGGCGGCCGACCCCACGGACTTCTCCTCGACGCTCACCTATGAGGACAGCGGCGTCTATAAGTATTATGTCAACGAAGAAGGTGCGACCGAGGTTCCCGCTGCCATCCTGCTCTCGTGGAACACCGGCTCCGGCACGCCCGAGGACATTGCGAAGACCGCCTATATCTCCGGCAGCCTCCGCTTTGCCTACGGCATCACCGAGCAGCAGTACGCCGACCAGTCTGCACAGGGCAAGCGCCTTGCCTCCAACGTGGTCACGCTGACCGTCACCCATCCCGAGCGCGTCGTCCTGACCGTCTATGAGCAGACCGAAGGCGGCGAAGCGAAGGAAGTCAAGTCCTACAAGCCGTCCGAGCTGGCTGCGCTGGCCACGGAAGGCGCTGCCGGTTATCAGTTCTGGAAGAAGGGCGAGGCCCAGCTCGTCGCGGCGACGCAGTACGTCACCATGAACGACCTGCTGACCGACGCCGGGGTCACGTTCTCCGATCTCGACACCCTGAAGGCCGCCGCGGCCGACGGCTTCAGCTCCGAGCTGACCTATGCCGACAACGAGACCTATCGCTACTACATCACCGAAGACGGCAAGACCGAGGTCCCCGCGATCCTCGCGCTGACGTGGGCCTCCGGCTCCGGCACGCTGGAAGAGGTCGCCGCCGCCGCGAAGAACACCGGCAGCCTCCGCTTCTGCTACGGCATCAGCGAGCAGCAGTATGCAGATCAGTCCGCGCAGGGCAAGCGCCTCGCCTCCAATATCGCCACGATCACCGTCGTGCACGGCACGAAGGCCGAGGAGCCGTGGGTCAACCCGTTCCTCGATGTCACGGAGTCCGACTGGTTCTATGACGATGTCCGCTTTGCAAATCAGAACGGTCTCTTCAACGGCGTGGAGAAGGACCTGTTCGCTCCGGAGGAGCCCATGACCCGCGGCATGCTCGTCACGGTCCTGTGGCGTCTTGACGGCGAGACGGCCCCGAAGACCGCGACCACCTTCACCGATGTGGACGCCAACGCCTACTATGCCGACGCAGTCGCATGGGCCGCAGAGTCCGGTATTGTCAACGGCATCGGCGGCAGCAGGTTCGACCCGGAGGGCAATGTGACCCGCGAGCAGATCGCCGCCATCCTCTTCCGCTATGCGGCGTTCAAGGGCGTCGACACGGCCGCGCGCGCCAGCCTCGCGACCTTCCCGGACGCAGAGAAGACCAGCGCCTATGCGCACGACGCTCTCTCCTGGGCCGTCGCCGCGGAGCTCGTCAAGGGCACGAAGGAAGGCTCCACGATCTACCTTGACCCGCAGGGCAGCGCCACCCGCGCGCAGGTCGCCGCCATCCTCTCCCGCTATGCGCAGAATATCGTGAAATAAGCCAGACATAGGAATTCCCGCAGCAGGGGCAAAACCCTGCTGCGGGAACTGTTTTTATGTGGGTAGGGCTAATTGGTTTCCGCCTCTGTAAGGGGAACGATCTCCAGCGGCGGGAGCAGGCGGTCCTGCTTGACCGGCGTTCCGGCATATTCTCCGGTAAAGACAACTTCATAGGCATGCTCTCCCGGCAGGACGGAAAGCACCGTCCCGGCGGGATCGTCGGCCGGATGGGCTATCAGACGTCCCGTCTTCAGCAGGCCACCCGCCATATCCTCGGAAAAATCGCCGTACAGATTGATCTTCTGCTCCTCCGAGCCGGTGTTTTTGATCTTTACGGTGCAGAAAAAGTCCACCTGGTCCCCGGTGATCGTATAGTCCCCCAGCCATGAGCCATCGGAACATATTTCCACACGCGCACTGTCCCGGCCGCATGATGCCATCAGCAGCAGAATACCGACGGCAGCGAGCATGATCAGGATCCGTTTCAAGTCTCGTTTCTCCTTTCTTCTAATATTGGATCAAGCAGGAGCATATCGTCTTCTTCGCAGCAATGGCATTCCACGTCCACATCCACTCTGGCCCCCAGCGATGCCGCGATCTGCATCACTTCGGTCGACAGCGAGACCGTTGGGAACTGCCGTGCCTCCTGCGCCTCGACGAAGAAGCGCAGGATCAGCTCCGCAGGGGCATATTTCTCCATAGCAGCCCGGAACCCGGTTGCATGTTCCGTCAGCAGGCCGCACAGCTGCTCCGTCAGGGACTCACTGCCAAAATCCGCACATGACGGAAGCACATAGTGCCAGTATCCCGGATTCTGCCTCCCGGTAAGCGGATTGATCCGCATGGCACCGCGTGGCTCAGCGCACTTTGCCGGCAGACCGATCATCTCATCCAGCCCTTCAACGGACAAATACGAATCAAAGCACAGGCAAATCTCCGCGGTGATGCTCGGTGGAAGCGGTATGGGAATGTCGAAATCAGGGAACCAAGCGTTGTTGTCCATATTAGCACACCTCCGCTACCACCACTTCTTCGGTGTGGGGTGTTGTTTTTCCCGCTCGGCCACAAAGTCATAGTCCAGCGGGCCGTAGTATTTTTCGACATAGGCCACAATTTTCGGGCCGGACTTCTTGCCGGAGCAGTCGATCATAAAGCTCTTTCCGGCGATCCATTCCCGGAAGAATGCCCGCCGCTGCGCAGGCGGGATGTAGCCCTTCTCATCCGGGCGGTATACATGGCCCTGCGTTGTCGTGACCATCAGTGTCATCATGCCGTGCGTAAATGCCTGATTATAGACGCGCATGACGTCCCGGACCTCCGACCACGGGACAAAGCGGTAGCCGATGCCCGCGAACGTGCGGCGGATGCCGGTTTCCGTCAGAACAGGATAGCGGAGAATCAGGAGGATGGGAAACAGGAGAAACAGACTGTAGACAAGCCACACGATCAGCGCCGCCGCATTCTCCAATGCTGCCTTAAACGCCATCCATCCCAACGCCACAAATGGCAGAAAGATGATCCAGCTGTAGTCGCGAAGCGGCATCTCGTTCTTTTTATCAGGGTGCTTCATGGATAGCTCCTCTCTCGATCTTTCTATGCAAAAATCGCCGTGTCCAGCGAGGGGCACGGCGGCAGCATTATGGCAGAATAAAGATCGCGATCACGGGAAGCATACGCAGGAAAAAGCGCAGATAGGCCACGCTCTTCTGCGTCGCCCAGGCATAGAACTGCGCGTCCGGATCGTCCGGTATATCCAGCACCCACGGAATGGCGGCATAGGCCAGCGGCGCTGCCCCGCGCATGCACAGCAGGAACAGCGCAATGGACGGGAGCGCGATCGATTTCGCCGGGGCGACCCCGACGGACGGCCAGAACCAGATGCCAAACAGCCAGAAATAGCCGAGGAATTCCGCCAGATCGTGCAGAATGAGCGCCCATTTCCGCGGGACGATGACGCGGCGGCACTTCATGCAGACATAGGGCGGGACCGGGTAGATCGTCTCCGTGTTGGTGGCCAGATAGCGCAGCCGCTCCCACGGCGTTTCGCCCGGAACGGGATAATGGGTCTCCTGATCGTCAAACATCGCGTCCGTCTCTCTTCCTCCGCAGTCGGATCATAGTTCCATATTAACAGGCAGGATTCCATTTGTCAAGGAATTTCCTGTAAAAATATTCAATTTCCGCGCAGCTGCCGCACGGCGCTCCCTCAGATCATGTAATCATTGGCATAGTGCGCCCGCTGCTGGTCGAGCAGGTCCTGCAGCGTGATGCCGTCGAGATATTCGTTGATGACGCGGTTCAACCCGCGCCAGACCGGCAGCGTGGCGCAGTCCTCGCTGCGGGGGCAGTCGGCCGGGTCCTGCGCCGCGCACGGAACGGGCGCAAGGTCCCCCTCCGTCAGGCGCAGGATGTCGCCGACGGTGTACTGCCGGGGCGGCTTTGACAGCATATAGCCGCCCTGATAGCCGCGATTTGTCTTCAGAAAGCCGGACTTGTTCAGGATCGGCACGATCTGCTCCAGATATTTCTTGGAGACCTCCTGCCGCTGGGCAATATCCTTGAGCGAAATATACTCGCCGTTCTGGTGCTCCGCCAGATCGACCATCATTCTCAGCGCATAGCGCCCCTTTGTAGAGATCTTCACCGGGCCGCTCCTTCTCCGCAGCCACGCTGCGGCTTATTCTTTTTTTGTATCATCATACCATAAATATGCCCGCTTTGCAAGAAAACGCCTCACTCCCCGCGATATTTCCGGCGCGTGGCCATGCCGCCGCGGATGTGGCGCTCCGCCTTGTTCTGCTCCATCACCGCCTTGACCTGCAGATAGAGCGCGCGGTTCCAGTGCGGCAGCCGCTCGGAGAGGTCCTTGTGGACCGTCGATTTGCTGACGCCGAAATGCCTCGCCGCGGCGCGGACGGTGGCGTGGGTCTCGATGATGTACACAGCCAACTCACAGGCTCTCTGCTCAATGTTCTCCCTCATGTGCCTGACCCCCTTCGCTGTGCGTTCAGAACACTATATGCATGGGGGCCCGGCGAAACGCCAGAAAAATGCGGCGGACGCTGCCGTCCGCCGCAAAGGATGCTGCAAATAGTCTGTCGGATCAGATCGTGCGCTCCACAACGCGCACCTGCGTGATCACATCGCGCAGGCGGTCCTCGCCGACCATGTATTCCAGTGCTTCTTCCGCCGTTTCGCACACTTTTTCCGTTTCGGGGTGGCCGCACTGGTAGATCGTGATCTTGTGATCCGTTCCATATCGGATCACACCATACAGCACGCCCTTCCATTCAAATTCGATCTCTGCGCCCCAGCTCAGACTGCGCTCGAAATCGCCGATCGACACAAGATCGTCGTTCTCTGCAAAAATCACGGCATCAGACACGGCCGGGCCCTCCTGTCAAGCGTTTTTTCGATCATACCACGATCCCGACCGACAGGCAAGGCAAATTACAGCATGGAACAAACCCAATAGATCACGCCATAGATCACGCTTGCCGACAGGCCATAGACGATGACCGGCCCGGCGATGGTGAACATCTTCGCCGCCGTTCCCAGCACGAAGCCCTCTGCTTGTGTCAAGATAGGACACATAATTTTTTTGCTTTTCTCGAATTTTACGATTCAGTCCAACTGTAATCAGTTATTTCTTCTCAAAGGCGCATCATCCGGCCAGTTGAGCAACTGCTTTTATGATTTTCTCGGTGAAATCATCATGACACCGGAAATCAATCTCTATTCGTCCATTTTCATAGACACGGACCTTCTCTATCAATTTCCGAAGTTCTTTTGGGCGGTACTCATTCAAAAGCTGAATACCCTTGGCATCTGCTTCTAACACAGCAGCTTTTTCTTTCCCAGCCCTCAATTTTGTAATCATTGCTTCCGTTGCTGCCAATTCATCACGCATGGAATCTATTGCGGTCTGGCGCTCTTCCTGGGCTGCGATAAATTTATCTCGCGTCATCCTGCCATTTCGGTATTCTTCATATAAGTCGAGCTTGCTGTTTTGCGCTCGTTGAAGTGTACGTTTGAGCATCGCAGCTTTCTTTTCAAGCAATGGTTCTTCTCGATTTGCGTTCGCTTTTACCTGCACAGCTTTTTCCGCCAGTGTTTTCGCCAGCATCTTTACAACCTCAAGAACACTTGATTGCAGCGTCTCGATTGGTTCATGGAGCCGTGTGCAATCCGCATTAGAAGAAACGCCAGCTTTTAAACAAAACAGATGCGTTACTTTTCCCTTGGATTTTTGGAGTTTTCGTCCACAATACCCGCACACAAATAAATTATCTGCTCTTTCGCCAGCTGTGTTTTGATTAACGGTCTTAATTCGGCTTCTGCGTGATGCATCCGCCTCACTAAATATACTCTGGGAGATGATTGCCTCATGTGTATCTTCCACGATGATCCATTCGCTCCGCGGGAGCGCTCGCATCTTCCCAGTGCTGATTCCCACCGTTTCTCTTTTGTTGGAAATCATTTTTCCCGTATAGCGCTCATCCTTAATGATACGGAGCACAGTACATGCTACCCATATCGGGTTCTCCTCAAGAATGCGTCCATTGTAAAACTCACCATTCTTTTCCTTATAGCTTGCAGGGGATGGAATGCCATCATCATTTAATGCACGGGCAATTTGTGCAGCTGTTCTTCCGGCAATACATTCTTCAAAGATTCGTACTACCACCGGTGCTGTTTCCTGATCCACAAGCAGATGGTGCTTATCTTTAGGATCTAACCGATATCCATAAAAAGCGCTGCCGCCCCAATACTCGCCGCGTCGGCTCCTGGTTTTGTTTGCACTCCTTACTTTCACAGATAAATCTCTGCTGTATAATCCGTTGATCAGATTCCGTAGCGCAAGCTCCAATCCGCCTGTCGTACCGATAAAATTATCACTGTCAAAGTTATCGTTTGCAGAGATAAAACGAGTCCCGAACAATGGCAATATCAGCTCCAGATATGCGCCAACCTCCAGGTAATCTCGTCCAAATCGTGAAAGATCCTTGACCATGATCGCTTGTATTTCTCTCCGGCGTATCTGCTCCATCATAAGCATGAATTGTGGTCTGTCAAAATTTGTGCCGGTATAACCATCGTCACAGAACTCGACAACCTCATATTCACAAAGCTCAGTGTGCTGCTCATAGTAATCACGAAGCAGTTTTCTTTGGTTTGTTACGCTATTACTTTCCGCCTTCCCGGAGGATTTCAGGTCTGCGTCCTCTGCCGATAAGCGAATATAAAACGCAAGAGTTTTGTTACATTGCATATCGTTCAACCTCCCTTTGGCGGATTGCGGCAAGATGAATGACTTCATCTAATTCATTTCTGAAATTAAATTTAACCTCAACATGTCCGTTATTGTACAGAATCATTTCATCAATAAAAGCGTCTACCATTTCTGCTGTTAATGTATCAGCATCCTTGTACTGTTCGATCAGCTCGGCCCACGATCCGCTTGCTGCAAACGACGGGTTGTACTTCTGGCATTCTTTTTCGAGTTCAGCAAGGAAAATACGCAGTTCGTCGGCCTTTGCAGCATATTCCTGACCCATGCTGATATAATCATTTTGGCTGAGTGTCCCGTTTGCAAATTCCTCATACAAGGACGCCTTTAATGACACATATCTATCAATTTGCTTTTTTACTCCACGAATCTGATCGCTGTAAATGCGAAACTTTGTTTTGCTGGATTCCTTCTTGTTCAATGCAGCAAGAAGCTCCCGCGCATCTGTAAATAGCTTGATTTGTGTACGGATCAGTTTTAGCGCGATATCCTCAACATCCTGCTTTTTTACCGCCTTTTTTACACAGTAGGATGAATTATAGTTCTCGTGTAACGAGCAGTAGTACCAGGGAACACGCTCCCCGGCATGATTTTTCTTGTTCCTCAAAAACATAGCTTGTCCGCATTCACCACACCGGAGATGGCCCTTAAAAATACTCGCCCGTTTACTCTTGGAATCATATACGGCAGCCTGCCCAAGTTCCTCCTTCAAGCGCTGGAAATACAGCTGAACCTGATCGAATAGTTCCTTCGTTATAATCGGTTCATGTGTTCCCTTGGTAACAATCCATTCCTCTTTTGGAGCAGGACGGGAACCCTTTTGACCTGTGGAATGATAAGTTGATCGGAATTTTCCAGAAATCATCCAGCCAAGGTATACTTCTTCGATGAGGATGCGCTTTATCGTTTGCATATACCATTTTGAATTCTTAAAGTGGTCGGTAGATGCGATACCACGATCGTAAAGCAGCCGCCCGGGGGACGGTATTCCTTCGGAATTCAAGGTCGTTGCCACATAGTGCAATGTGTTTCCGGCGGCAACCATCTCGAACATTCGTTTTACCACCGGTGCGGTTTCTTCATCGACCACAAGATGATGCTTGTCCTTGGGATCAAGGCGGTATCCATACGGTGCACGGCTTCCGGCAAATTTACCTTGCTCTTGAATTGTACGCATGGATGAGCAGATCTTTCTTGAAATATCCTTGGCATACATCTCATTTGCCAGGTTTTTTATCTGAATCGATATATCTGCTTGTTGAAATTTTGTGTCAAATCGGTCTGTAACTGCAATGAAACGGCATTGAAAGAACGGGAATACCATTTCGATATACTCTCCGGACTCCAAATAATTTCGCCCAAGCCGTGAAAGATCTTTCACAATAATACAGTCGATCTTGCCATCTCTCAGATCATTCATCATACGCGAAAACTCAGGTCGAATAAAATCTGTTCCGGATATATCATCGTCGCTGTAAATATCAAAGACGGACAGGTCCGAATGCTCTGACACATAGTCTCTCAGCAGCTGAAGTTGGTTGCCAATCGTATCAGCCTCGCGTTTTCTTTCTGTTTCTACAGAGATGCGTGCATATAATCCGGCCTTATATATTCTATCCGCCACCGGCATCTGAATTGGCTCTGCGGCAGCGTTTTTCCGGCTTTTACGTGCCATTTTATCCCACCTCCCTTTGGTTGATATAGTAATCCTTCACGCGGGATACCAGAGCCTCATAATCCTGCATATGGGCAAATGTCACTTCAATTCGCTTGCCCTCATAAATCATAATGTGGTCGATGCATTCAACCGCAACGATGCGTGTTAAACTTTGAATATTGCGGTGATCAAGGAACTCTTGTATCCATCGCTGAGGTGCGTTTCCATTTTCAATATATAAATCGATCTCATGGCGGATCTGTTCTTCGGCGAGCTGTGCCTCTGAAATACGCATTTCATACTGCTCTTTTATATCGAGGTAATCCTCTTTGGAAAGAATACCGTCGCACATATCCTCATATGCGGATATTTTCAGTTTGCGATAACGGTCAATATCAGCTTCAACCGCAGCGAGTCGATCTTCCGCCTTGCGAATGCTCAAACGGTGTACCGGCGCATTACGGATTGTCTGAAGGCAGCCATCCAACTCTGCGAGCATGCGAATATGCTCTTGTAAAAGCCGAAGGACGGCATCCTCCAATTGCTTTTGTGAGATACGGTGCGAGGTACATTCTCCGGTATTCTTGTGGTTACTACAGGTATAGTAGCAGAAACGCTTGTTGCCGGAGGTCTGCGTTTTACGCACCATAGCGCCGCCACAATCACCGCAACAGAGAAGCCCTGCCAATGGGAACAGTCCGTTTTCGCGTGGGGAGGTCCGGGTATCAAGCTCAAGAAGTCGTTGTACTAGTACAAACTGACGAGGGTTTATGATCGCTTCATGTGCGTTTTCGTAAATTGCCCACTTATCCTGTTCATTGACGATAACTGTTTTGATTTTATAATTGGGCCGAGTCCGAATTCCTTGTACAAGCGTTCCAACATAAACCGGGTTGGTAAGAATTCGACGAACTGCAACCGGTGTCCACTGTGCTTTGCTTTTCGTTTTGAATGATGTTTTATATGGCAGCCCTTTGCTTCTTTTATATTCAAGTGGTGAGAGAATGCTCTGCTCGTTAAGCCTGCGTGCAATGGCATCCTGATTGATACCGCTCAATTTCCACCCGAAAATATCACGCACAACTTCTGCAGCGTAAACATCTACAACAAGTTTGTTCTTATCTTCCGGTGATTTTTCGTAACCGTATGGTGCAAACGCTCCGATGAACTCACCGTTCTTTCGCTTTACCTGCAGCTGGCTGCGGATCTTAATGGAAATATCTCGGCAGTAGTTATCATTCATCAGGTTTTTGACCATGATGTTAAAATCGTCCGCACTGCTTCTCGTGATAGTATCGACTCCGTCGTTAATTGCGATCAATCGGACCCCATAATACGGAAAAAGACGATCGATATACTTTCCGGCGTTGATATATTCACGCCCGAAGCGGGACAGATCTTTTACAATGACACAGTTCACAACTCCGGCGCGGATGTCATCCATCATACGCTGAAAGTCAGGACGGTCATAATCTGTCCCTGTATATCCATCGTCTTCTCTTATAGAAACAAGCTTTATATCAGTCTTGTCTTTAAGGTAGTCCAGAATAAGCTGCTTTTGATTGGAAATGCTGTTGCTTTCGGCCTTTAAGCCGGATACGCTGTTCAGATCTTCTTTTGAAAGCCTCACATACGCAGCAGCATGATATTGGGTTTGCTTTGTGTTTTCCATATGCTCACTCCTTCCGATGGAAATCAGACATGCCGATAAGCATTCAGAAGAGCGAGGTATGATAATTTAGTCCGAATGTAGTATAGCATATTTTTTTGAATAAGTCTATGGCTATCGTACATTTCCATTACTTACCGTTCTGCTGTGCGCAAAAGGTCCTCGAAACTCTGTTGAAATGACGGCCCGTCTGGTTTGTAATTCACTTTTACGGCAACATCGCCAATACGAAAGCAATAAGGATTCTGAACCTGCTGTAAAAAGCTCAGAATTCTCTCTGATACCGGTCGGGTATCGTCGATTTGAACCTCGTCCAAGTCGATCAAACTGCCTTTGTCGACATTTTTGATGTCAACACTTTTTAACATCTCAAAATCAGTTCTATCGTAGCTATTCATCAAATTCTCCTTTCGCCGATATTGAAATTATTGCCAGAATGACTTGCGTCTATTCACAATGAAGTTTTAATGTCCACCGGCGCCTGCAGCGAACAGGTCCACAGAAATTTCATCTCCCCGCCTTCATTGTGGCCGGGCCGCGAGTTACGGGCGTATCATTGTCCCAGCTGCGCTTCATGGCGAAATGCAGGAGCCACCCGCATATTATTACTCATGGTTCTGACTGCCGATCAGACGGATAGGCGCTCGACGAAGCTGGAATGTGCCGGTTCCGGACTATTCAATTTTCAAGGTGCAGGTAAGCACGAGGGTGCCTTACATAAGTAAATACGGACAGTTTATTTGTCTCATACACTCGCCGACAAAAAAATTTCAAAAAATGCCGGCTTCAGATATCCCGAAACCGGCATTCACCTCAAATCTTAAATTTTGAGATATTGAGCGCAATATGTATGAGAATGTATTGCTTCAGGTCCTCATCCATGCGGCCATACAAATAGGAATGATGCTCGATCAGAGGCATATATAACTCCAGTATGGTCTCTAAATCCCGATGACTTCCCATAACGGCTCCTTGCAGAACCTTTTTGAACTCTGATTTGTTCATTCATCATCACCGCCTTCCATCAGATGGGAGCGCAGCCTTTTCAGTGCAATGCACCTTTGATTTCTGACATATTGCAACGAGCAGTTGAGTCTTTGGGCTGTTTCTGCTTCACTCAGATCTTCCAAAAATAGCAACTCCATCACTTGACGGCGCTTTAATGGCAACTCCATAAAAGCCTTTGTCAGCCGTTCCTCCTCAAAATCATAAGGGGACTGCATCCTTGTGATTTTTGGCCATGACTCGCACTGCGCCAGATCAAGAAGTTCTGCCTCTGGTATATCCTCGTAGGATATGATTTCCGGACGATTCTCATATTTCCGCAGGTAATCAATTTTCGCTCGCTTAATAATTGTTTCAAGCCACCGAGTAAACTTTGCCCGTAGCTCATCCCGTTCGGGATAATCCTGTCTGTGGTCCATTTCCATGCCTCCTTTTGGCATGCCACCACAGCAGGAAGAAAACATACCGCTTCACGGCATGTTTTACAGCGATATACGCAACATGCCATGATGGCATGCTGTGAATAAAATAGCGGTTGGTCGTTACGATGATTATCACAGCGATCAGAACATCGGACTCACCCCCTTCCGAAAAGCATAATAAAAAACGACCATACCACACCCTCGTGTGATACAGTCGCTTCATGCGTGAATATAAAACCGATGCCAACGGCTCGGCTATGTGTATGCTGATAAAAAGGCAACAATACTTTTTCCTTTTGTTAGGGTCTGCACCTCATCATATGTACCCCTCGCTTTTGCCTTATGTTTTGCTGAACTTTTCAAGTGAATCCAAATAGGTATTGAAGCCTTCGCACGCCAGTATCCGTTTTGATACCGGGTATTTCTCGATTCGTTCGGAAATTTTCTTCAGGTAAATTTCCTCGGGATGAGAAAACTCATGGGCCAACAGTTGATCCGTGGTTGCATTCAAAGCGTTTGCAATACGAACCGTCATTTCGAGGCTTGGCTTTACCCGTCCGTTCTCAATCTGACCAATGTGGCTGGCGGAGCATTCGCACTTTTCCGCAAGGTCCTCTTGCCGGAATCCCTGCGTAACTCGGAGCCGCCGAATATTCTGTCCTAAAGTCTTGTAGTCCACTGCACATATCTCCTTAAATATATTTTAGTGGACGCCGCGGCGAAAGTGAAGAATGCATAAATTGTACACACGCACCATAAGTGTGATATTCAGAATTTTTCTTTGTTTTATCCCACCTTAAAAGCAAATAAGTCTGCCTATAGTATCAGCAGACTCATTTGTGCTTAATTGAACATGTCCAAATTATCGAGCATTTTGGTTATATCCTCTTCCAAAGCCTCGGAAGTTCCACTCATTGAAGTATCCGCTATAGTTTCGGTTGTATGCAGTTCAGATAGTTTCTCCTCCACGATGCTCCGTATCAACCGTTCCATTTGACTGCGGTCGAAGGCAGGAGCAACCTTAACCTCTATTTTACTATAACCGGACTGTAACTCCGGATGAGTGTCGATATAATCACTCAATGCCGAAATAATTACCGTACTTTTTCTGTTGCCCAGGTTTTCCAACAGCTCGCCGACACGAATCTGATCTTCGTTGTCGGCACTGAACTGCAGCGTAAATCTATATTTTCCGTCTTTTCTCACCGCCCACACCGTCCTTTATGCAGGACGATGGGACAGCTGCACTCTGCCAAGCATTTCGTACCCAAGCGCATTGGCATTGGGAGACTCCACAAAATCCGCCTTCGCGACCAGCGGAGAAGCCTCCAGAAACGGTCGGAGAAGTAGACTTCCGCCGCCGATGAACACAGCAGGATTGGAACGGAGATCAACCTGTAGCTCGCGCAGCTGGTTGAGAATATCCTGAGCATGAAGCTTGGTTGCGCCGCAGATTGTCTGCTTAACATCATCCGGCAAAATTGTGTCCTGACCGGAAAGAACAGCGCTGATGTGCTCATCCTCGATACGCATATCGTGGAGTGCACCCACTTTGCGAATGATCTCATTGTTCATAGTGATAATACCGGTTTCAAGGGAACGACAGAACTGCAAATCGGGTTTGCCGTTTTTCAGAAGCAGCACATCCGTCGTGTAGCCGCCGATGTCAACAACAAACACCCGAAGCATGTTAACGACCATACTGCTTTTCGGAACAACGGCCGCATATGCCTGCGGGAACACCATCACCTTATCGATCATAATGCTGTACGGTTTATCCTTATAAACAAATTTGATAATGCCGTCCCGTTTGAAATACCGAGCGAATTTGTCCTTGAGTACGCCGTAATGCTCCGGCGGCAATCCCACTGCCAGTTGGATCTGTTCAACGGGGCTGTACCGTCCGGTATCCTCAAGCTCCTTTGCAATGGCAAACAGCGTCAGAATAAAATAGCGCTCGTCCTGTGTTTTGTCGCGCATGTAGCTCAGGCGCTTTCCGCTGGGCGTCCAGTACCGCCCGTCATATTCCAGGATTTCGTCCGCCATAGGCGGCTTGACGGTGTGCTCAGACAGACCGGAAACAAAGGAATGGTGCGGCGTTTTGATGGCATAGTTGCCGTGGTCGATTGCAATCAACATATAAGGTTCCTCCTATATTTCAGTTTTGGATTTTCATTATCATTACACGGTTCAGTATGCGTATTTACAACGGGAATGCGCATTGCAAAGCAAAATAAGCACGAAAAAGGGCGAAGCCGAAACCTCGCCCTTCCGTTTTACTATGATTGCTTTTTTCGGAAAAGATACTCCCAGATATAATCGTCAAGCCCTTTGTAGGCCGGATCCCACAGATAGGTACCATACCGAAAACCCATATCACCGAGCAGCTGCAGAAGATTATTATACCCGTTCTGCACATGATGATTGGTAGCAAAATCCATATCGAAAGCCGTTTTGATTTCGACCAATCCCTCGCTGCGCAATTCTGTCAGAGTCAGTTCAAGCTGCGTCAGGGTATTCACGCCCGGAACGGCCAGAACCGTCAGACCGGTAAGAGCGTTTATTACATCCGCTTTCATTGGTCCTTCTGTCAGAACAAGCATCGGGCGTACAGGGCCGGACAAATGCGTCCATCCCTCAGCTTTGCAGCCGTCTTTTTTCTCGGCACTGGAGACCCATCGGAATTTGCGTTTTTCAACATTGTCCCGACGGATCTGCAGGCCCTGAATTCTCCCGTAGCGGTCACGCACGGGGATCAGAATGCCGCGTTTCTCATGGATAAAGGTCCATGCACCGCTGTCATCCCGATAAAATCCGGGCACACCGGCGAGATATAGGCCATCAGACTGCAATTGCTTTGCAATCTGCGCCATACCGACGACCGGCGTCGTTTTATAGCCGAGCCTCTCAATATCCGCATCTGTCAGGCCGCGGCCGAGTAGGTTTTCCTTGTGATCAGAGGCCAGCGTGAGTTTGGAGAGCAATGCACGATAGGTTGCATGGCGGGCGTCGATATCCGTTAAAGGGCATTCCGTATCCGCTTTCGGCAGAATCTTCTGCTGCGGGTGCGAAGCATTCTCAGGTACTCCCATTCGTGCCAAAATCGCTTTGCGGACTTCGTCGCGCGGAATGCCGGTATATAACGCATATAAATCGAATATTCCGCCGGAAGCGCCGCAGCGCGGGCAACGAAAGACTTCCTTTTTCAAGTTGATATTCAAATGCTTTTTCCGCGGGTTCTCGTCACAGCATGGACACTGTACATAGTACGAACTTTGACCGGACGAGGGATACGGTATCCCAAGCAGTGAGATAATATCCCACATATGAATCTTTTCCATACAACCTCCTTTCCGGGGGCGGCAGACTTTCTGCCGCCCCCGAATTTATTCTGCTTCACGCTGAAGCTTCCTGTTGTGCGTATTCGCAGATCAGTGTGGCAGCATTGCGGATATCCTCATTGCCGGTAAACTTTGTTGCACACCACTGGATCGCTTTCGGATCCATCTGCAATACATCACCCAGCGTCTTTCCGCCGTACTTGGTTATCGGGCAAGGGACGCGCATAGCCTGTTCTACCTTTTCTTCAAAGGTGAGTTCCCTTTGCGGAGGCGCCGTTGGCTCCACGGTGTATTCCTCCTCCGTTTCCGGCTTAGGCGCAACAGCGGGGTTTTTAGGCGGTGTGCTGCCGCCTGCCTGAGCGCTGTTGCCGTTCAGTTCATCCGTGGCAGTGCCTTCAAATTCATCACCTGCCATAGCAAACTGCAAACCGAATCCGGCGTTACGCAGTGCAATACCGACGGCTGCCGTCTGTGCCCATTCGCGGGGTGAAACGGAAGGCTTATCTGCCAGGTATCCCCGAGAGGCTGTTGCCTCGGCAAGATAGCATTCCGCACCGTCCTTGTAGCTTGGATATACCTTGGCGGTCGCCACAAAGCAATCCTTTCCGGGTGATACCGTAATGGCAATACGCCCTTCGGGATACTTCATACGAAACCACGCCATCTGGATCATAACCGGGAGACGCTTACGCACCTCACCGGTTTCCAGATCGGTATAATCTACCGCAAACGGTGTCGGATCGAATCCGTCCACCTTGTTGATTCCTTCGATTTTGGCGAGCATAGCCGCCTTATCATTCGAGTTGTTCTGACTCATTAGAAAGCCTCCTTAGAAATTGATATAGGTGTTGCGATACTGCATCCAGACGGGCAGAATCGTCTTAATGTAATTGTTGATGCAGGTTTTGTACTGTTCCTGCGTAGATGCGTTAAAGCTGGAGAAACGCTTGCGTCCGTCCTGTACGACCTGCGTAAAGGACTGCAGGGCAGTTTCACGCTTTTTCTGTCCTTCGGCATCCGTCTTGGGACCGAACTTGCGCTCGTTCAGCGTAAAACGCACATAGGCGTCTACAAGCTGGAAATGGAATCCCATAGATTTGGTGTCCATCGTAACCGGCGCGGATTTGCACAGGCTCTCAAAAGTCTCCAGCACACAAATGCGGTAGTTCAGTTCCTGCATAATCAGCACCTGGTCAAGCGGTAAGCTGTTTGCCGCAATCTGCTCACGGATATCATTCTGCCTTTTTCGGTACTGCTCCAAAATTGTTGCCATTTCGGTACTCCTTTCATTGCATAGCGGCCTGCAGGCGTTTTGCCAAACAGGTGCCGCGTTTTTCTGTGTCGGTTTTCTTGATCGCCATACACAAAGCACGACGCTCGCCGACAATGATGACATTTTCTTTGCCGCGGGTAATGGCGGTATACACCAGAGGCCGTGTCAGCATAACATAGTGGGCGCATTGCAGGTTGATGATCACGGATCTGTACTCCGAGCCTTGCGACTTATGGATGGTAGAAGCATAACCCAAATCCAGCATATCAAGCTGACTCGTGTCATACTCAGCCATTCGTCCGTCTCCGAAATCAATCGTGACGGTCGTCTCGTCACCGAATTTACAGATTTTTGTGATATACCCGATGTCGCCGTTACTGATTTCATCGCAGTTTTTGATCTGCATCACCTTATCGCCGCAGCGGAATTTTCTCGTCCCGTGAGTGACCTCAGCCTTGTCCGGCGCAGGAGGATTGATTTTCTCCCGCAGCAGCTCATTGAGCGCATTGACGCCGGTTTCGGTTTTCTGCCGGTATGGTGAGAGCAATGCGACATTGTCCACACCGTATTTGGCAGTTTCCTGCAGGTACAGCTCTACAATTTTCTCGGCCGATTTGGGAATGCTCGCCGAGTCGTAAAACTGAAAGTCACTGCCATACTCAAGGCTCATATTCCCGTGACGGATCAGTTTCGCATTGGTTGCTATCCGACTGCCAGCCGTTTGGCGGAAGATTTTATCCAGCTTCACGACAGGGACGGTGCCGCTTGCGATCATCTCGCTCAGCACCGCACCGGGCCCGACAGACGGTAACTGGTCAGCGTCTCCGATCAGGATCAACTGACTGCCCGGTTTTACAGAGTCAAACAGATCTCCGGCCAGGTAGATGTCCAGCATAGACACCTCATCGACCAAAATCAGATCGGCGTCCAGCGTTTCCGGGTCGCCATATTCTCCGTCTTCACCGGCAATCAGCCCCAAAGCCTTATGGACCGTAGAGGCAGGGAATCCGGTTGACTGCTCCATACGCCTTGCGGCACGCCCTGTCGGCGCGCAGCACACGATCTCCTTTGACGGATGATTGCGGCTGTAAATGCCAAGCAAAGCTTTTTGCAGCATCGTCTTGCCGGTACCGGGACCGCCGGTAATAATGCAAAGGCCGCTGGTGAGCGCCGTTTTAATTGCCTGACGCTGTTCGGGTGCCAGACGCACCTTCAAACGGCTTTCCTCACGGTCGAGCTCATGGTCCAAATCACCATAAGTGCAGGGATTTTGATGGCGAATCTGATACCGGATCAAGTCGGCGAGCTTTTCTTCAGCTTTTGCTGTCTTTTCCCGATAAACACAGCTTTCATAGGTCCGCATTCTGCCGTCAAGAATGAGGCGATTGGCACGGGCTGCGATCATTTGATCCGTAAGCTCCGGCGTCTCCAAAGTCTTTTGGCAGGCTGCAATGAAGCCATCCCGTTCCATACACAGATTTCCGCGGCTCTCCGCGTCAGTCAGTGTGTAGAGGATACCTTCGTCCACTCGTTCAGGAGATAGGCGGTCGATGCCCATACTCATGGCGATTTTATCTGCCGTCTTGAAGCCCACGCCGGCCATTTCGCAGAGCTTATACGGATGGTTTTTTACGATATCCATCGTTTGTTCTCCGTATTCTTTGTAGAGCTTTACGGCACGGTTCGGCGTGATCCCGTGCGGCGACAGAAAGGCTACCACATCACGAGCACCGCGGTTGGCGAGGTAGGAATCGCAGATTTTTTTGAGTTTATTCTGACTGATACCGGAGATGGTCAAAAGCTTTTCCGGCTTCTTATCCAGCACCTCCAGTGCCATATTCCCAAACGCATCATAGATACGCTCTGCCATTTTCGGACCGATGCCTTTGATCTGCCCGGACGAGAGATAGGCAACGATGCCTTCTCGGGTCGGAATGATCTGTTCCTCGTACCCCTCGACATCATACTGAATGCCGTATTTGGGATCCTTTCGCCAGTGTCCGCGCATTTCATAGCGCATATTGCTGGCGGTAGGCAGGCAGTACCCAACGGCCTTGATTTGTGTAATGGTATTGCCGCTGCTATCCTTCAGTTTCTCACACGGACGGTAAAGTGCAATCATAAAACTTGCCGCATCCACCGCACCGGTACCGGAAGGATAGATCATTTTTTCAAATTGGCATAACAATGTCATTACTCCTTTCACTTTGTTCCGAAAAACAAAGAACTCCCGAAAACGCAGCGAAATACTGCTTCTCAGGAGTTCTTTGTGATGCGGCATACTCATTTGAACAGTGCCGCATTTTCCAGATAGGATTCGGGATCCGTAAACGCCATCGGAAAGTTTTCACGATCCAGCTTTACGGATTTCTTATTCCCGTTGTTTTGTGTGACGAGTTTCTGCACCTCCAGATACAAGCCTTCGTCAAATACCGTAATCGGCATACGAAGCAAGGCTGCCTTGGCGATTTCACCGCGCATACCGTTGCTGAGCCTATTTCCGCATACGAGCATAATATCGCTTTGCTCCAGGATCTCCAGACCGAACCGGAGCGCAATGGCTCGTTCGGCAGGGATCTCATCACAAAGCAAAAGCGGCAGATACGCATGAGGCGCAGCGGCATTCATGTTCATTTTCTTGTTTGCGTAGAACATATAAGCTCTGGCCGTGCGCAGGTTCTTTTCGCACTGCTCGCGGGTGTCCGCCCGGAAAGGGGAGCACACATAGGCTCTTTTGCGGTAGCGATCAGCGGAAGCCAACTGGTACATCAGTTCCTGCTGCCAGTATTGGTGATAGATATTGTCCATAGTAGGACTCCTTTCTTAAAGTGGTTGTACACTGACCTTGACCTTGCGGCTCTGTGTCGTTTTCATCACATCCGGCAAGATCGTCGGATACTTTGCCTTCAGGACCTTGGAATCAGGTCGTGTAGTGGATTTGGTCACGAAATCAATGAGAAGCTTATCCGATGTCGTCGTAAGGACGCCATGCTCATGCTCCTTCATGATTTCGGCAATTCGCACGCTGTGTGCTTCGATCTCCTTTTCATAAGTTTTGATTTCACGGTTGCACTCCGTGATCTTGCCCTGCAACAGAGCGATCCGACGCAGTGCGTTTTCCTGTTTAGAGGAAAACTCAATGGTCGGCAGCCCAGACTGGCTTTCTCCATAGATACGGGCCAGCGATTCAAGCGCCAGCTGCGGCGCTACACCGGACATTGTAGGCGGCTTATCGTGTTCCAGACTCCATATCCACTCATCGAGCCGCTCGAAAATCATATCTTCCTTTGCTCTATCCCGGGTGATATCCGGTATTGCCAGGTCATTGTCTGGGTTGTTTCCCCAGATTGCGGAGAACGAACCAATGTTGACATCAGCAACGGCCAAATAGAAACGCAGCTGCAATTCATAGTACAGAGGAATGGCACCATCGTCCCACTCGCTTGCTTTATGATAGGTGCAGCTCTTGCACTCCAGGATACCAGGCTCTCCGTCAGAGGCACGCTCAAAACGCCGATCGAAGTTGGCAAGCGCATACGGATGGTCTGCGTGTTGGTACAGATTCGTGTCCTCATACACGCGGTTCCCGGTTTTCTTGGCATACCAATGTGCTGCGATCGGTTCAAGCAAATGCCCCATCTCAAGCTGATTGGCGTTGCTTTTTGCAGGCGGTTTCATCCGTCCCTTTTTGATCATCCACAGTTCCAGCGGCGTTGTCCAAGGGGAGACCCCGAAGACGGCTGCCACATCACTGCCACCGACCGTATAAGGGATTTTACCGGACGGACCGTGCATGCGGGCTGCCAGCCACTGGGCGTTGGTCATTCCGGCAGTATCGCATAGGATATTCGGTGCCGCCATCAGTAGCTCACCGCCTTTGCCAAATCAAAATCACTCCATTTGAGTGTGAGCGCGCGTGCCATATTTTCCTCGACAACAAGGAGTTTGCTTTCGGGAAACTTATCCGTTTTGAGAATAAACGGGATCTCCTGCATGGCTAAAAACACATCGTGTGCCGTGGCAGGGCCTCCGCCGTAGGACATCTCAAACATGGCGATTGCTTCGACTGCTGCCTTTTTAGGAAGGCTGAGCTTTTTACACACCCGCGTCATGGCATTGATCGGGAAATCCAGATGGATCTCCATCAGCGCCTGCAGCTTGGCGATGCTGTCCCCGAATTGGGCAAACAGTTGATCCAGCGCCGTATCAAAGTCAGCAACCTTGGATTGATGCCGATGATCTACGGCTATGCAGCCGCCGATATGGATAGAGTGCCTGCCGTTCATCAGAAGCGCAGAGACCTTTGCCGAGGCGACACCGGTATCCGATGTCATAAAGCGGATACCCGGCATCAGCTTGGATGCCATCGTCGCTTTGCCTTGGGCGGCCAGCACCTTTGCGTAGGTACCGAGCAGGTCTTCCTTCTGGTCAGGCATTCGCCATGAGGCACTGACCAGGGAATGGTCACAGTACCCAGACTCAAACTCGTTCCCGGAGAACCGTGCATCGAGTTTTGCCTGCAGAACTTTCAGCAGTTCGTCGATCGGAAGGACGGAATAATCCACCTCATCACCGGAGTGAACGGCAGAGATTTTTTCGTCTCGGATCAGCAAGAGCGCATCCGCCGAATACAGCTTCAGGCATTCATTGAGCACTTCGGCCAATACCTCGCGGCTGAGTTTGGGGAGCGCAGTGCCTCCGATCTTCGCTCTGTCGAGCAGGCTTTTGTAGGCTGTCATGCGGACCGGATAGAGTTCTCCGTTTACGCGCATAGCAAGCCCGAGATTTTCTGCCGTATCCTTTACGGCTTCCTGTGATGTTCCTGCGGCAAACGCCGACAAATTACCGATGAGAGGAGAGGACTCGCCGAGAGGTTCCACCTGCAGGTCAGCGACCTTGCAGCGGATCCAACGGCTGTTCTTTGCCTGCTCCTCATGATAATCCAGCAGCATCGTGTAGGAACTGAACAGCGTATAATAGCTGTCCTGGCATGGGTTTTGCATAATGAAATGCTCCTTTCTTTGATTTTGACGGCAGTGCCGCCTTGATATATGACAAAAGCCAGCACTCCCGAAGGACTGCTGGCTTTATGCCCGAATGAATTGGCCGGAAACAAAAAAGTGCCATTTGCAATAACGCAAATGACACTGTGATAACTCTGTTAAACTATGCTTGGATCAGAACCAAACTTGATACTTACACAGATAGTATAACAGAAAACTTCGCAATAGTCAATCCATTCGCCGGAAAAGGGCATTTTCAGCACGAATCAATTTACATTCTTACTTCATAAGCCGGAAATTTGCAGTCGGAATGTAAACGCACATTAGTTTAAGCCATCGCAGGCTTTCGTGCATCGATATAGAAATCAATGTCATGAATGATATAGTTTGTGCCGGTGGTGTGAAGCGCCTCGTAGCAGGCGTACAGGTAATCCCACACGCGATATTTACTGAACAGCTCATCAAGCTGTCTGCCAGTCAGCTTCTTTGCATATTTGTATTGCTCGGCACAGAATATCATGAATTTTCCCTCTTTTGTCATGCTGTGATCACGGCATTACAAAAGAGGGAAAATTCAT
>ERZ506950.266-NODE-266-length-43495-cov-7.167035_pt1 | contig 43495 bp, 47 predicted proteins | sample MGYA00512897_ERZ506950 | MGnify/ENA metagenome assembly ERZ506950
GTGCCGCCGGAGGAGGGGAACAGCCCGCTTTGCAGCGCCGCGGGCACCGCCATCAGGGCCACCGCGGCGGCAGCGGCCAGGGGGATGCCCACCTTTTTGGCCACCCGCAGCCGGGGGGCGGCCTTGGGTCTTTCCTGCTGGGAGCGGGCGGCGGCCATCTTTTGCAGGGTGGCGGCCTTCCAGTCCTCGCTGGGAGCGACCTTGTCCATGGCGCTCTGATAGTCTTTGTGGTCGGGCATGGTCAAAACTCCCCTTTCAGTGTTTTTTTCAGCATCGCCCGGCCCCGGGCCAGCTGGCTGAGCACGGTGTTCTGGTTCAGCTCCAGCAGCTTTGCGATCTCGGCAGTGGAATAGCCCTGTATGTAGTGCAGGTAGATGACCTGCCGGTACTTCATGGGCAGGTCCCCCACCGCCTTCATCACCTCGCTCTCGGCGGGGGTGAAGGGGATACTCAAGGTCTCGTCCAGGCCGTCGGTGCGGCTCTGCCACACGCTGCGGAAGTGGCTTTTGCAGCGGTTGATGGTGCAGCGCAGCAGCCAGGCCTGCTGGTGGTCGGGGCCGTCGAAGGCCGGGTCTTTTTTGAGCAGGGTCAAGAACACCTCCTGGGCGATGTCCTCGGCGTCCTGCATGTTCTTCACAAGTCCAAAGGCCGTGCGCAGCACCAGCGGACCGTAGTGCTCCACCGCCTCTTCCGGCGTGAGCACTCTGTCTGCCGCAAGCTTCATGCTCCGCGCCCCCTTCCGTTCTGTATACTTTGTTTCTCCGCCTATTATTGCACAGGCGGGCGAAAAAAGCAAAAAAGGGCCGCCCTGTTTTTTCGCAGGGCGGCCTTTTGCCGTTGTTTATTTGTGCTTTGCGTCGCCGGGGGCTTCGTCGGCGGCCTCGAACCAGAAGGTGGTGCCTTTGCCCACGGTGCTGTCCACCCCGAAGCGGAAGCCGTGGCCCCGCAGGATGGCCTTGGTGATGGACAGACCCAGCCCGGTGCCCACCTTGCCCGCGTCGGAGCGGCTGCGGTAGTAGCGGTCGAAGATGTAGGGCAGGTCCTCGGGGGCGATGCCCGCGCCGTGGTCCTCCACCTCCACCCGGGCGCAGCCCTCTTTGGGCACCACCCGCAGGATGAACACGCCGTCCTCGCCCACGTGGTGCATGGCGTTGCCCAGGAGGTTGTGGAGCACCCGCTCCATCATGGCCGGGTCGGCGCTGACCATGGCGGGCTCGTCCGCCTGCAGTTCCAGCCGGCAGCCGTTCTGGGCGCACACCGCCTCGTAGCGCTGGGCCACCTCCTCGCAGAGCTGGCTCATGTCAAAGCGCACCCGCTGGGGCTGCTCGGTGCCGCTGGACACCTTGGACAGTTCCATCACGCTGTTCACAAGGCCGGAGAGCCGGTCGGTCTCGTCCACGATGACGTTCAGCTGGTCGGTGCGCTTGGCCGCGTCGTCGCCGGTGAGGTCGCGCACCGTCTCGGCATAGCCCTTGATGAGGGTGAGAGGGGTGCGCAGGTCGTGGCTGACGTTGGCCAGCAGCTCCCGCTGGAGCTGGGCCGAGCGGGACACCTGGTCCGCCATGTGGTTGAACTCGTCCGCCAGGCGGCCTATCTCGTCGGAATGGGGCACGCTGACCCGCACGGAATAGTCGCCGTCGGCCATCTTTTTCGCCGCGCCGGACAGTTCGCTCAAAGGCCGGGTGAGCCAGCGGCTGAGCAGCCAGGACACCCCCACCGCCAGCGCCAGCATGCACACGAAGATGGCGGGCATCAGCTGGCCCTGCACCACCGCCGCCTCGCTGACGCGGGTGAGGGTGGTGGAGATGATGACCGAGTAATTGCCCCACTCGCCGTTTTTGGCCAGCTTGCCCACCACCATCTGCTGGGCGCCGCTGGAGGTGCCCACGATCTGGCTCACCGAGCCGCCCGTCATCACCGCCTGACGGAAGGCGATGATGGTGTCGCTGTCCCGCTTGGTGGTGATCTTGCCGCCGAACAGATCGCCCGCCGACTCGTGCAGCAGGCAGGGATAGACGTTCTCGCTGCTGGCCACATGGCGCAGGGTGGAATCGGCGATGTCCACACAGCAGTTGCGGAAGTCGAGCCGCCCGTCCCGCGCGGCGGCGTCCACGCTGGCCCAGAACTCGTCGTTCTTCACCGCATCGGAAAAGGCGAAGGCCCGGTAGCTCACCGGCGCGTCGCAGCTTTCGATCATGGCCACCAGCGTGTCCACCTGGGTGTTGAGGTATTGGTAGATGTGCCGGTTGTAGAGAGGCTGCAGCAGCTGGGCGGAGATGAACCACACCAGCCCCAGCACCAGCGCCACCACAACGCAGAACACGATCATCATCTGATAGCGCAGGCTGAAAAAGGCCCCGCGCCCGGCGCGGGCCGCCGCTTTCTTTGCTGTGTTCATTTACTTCACCGCGTCCGGATCGAATTTGTAGCCGATGCCCCACACGGTGACGATGGCGTCCCGGTAGCGGCCCAGATGGCTGCGGAGCATCTTGATGTGGGTGTCCACCGTGCGGTCCTCGCCGAAGTAGTCGTAGTTCCACACCTTTTGCAGGATGCGCTCGCGGCTGAGGGCGATGCCCCGGTTGGTGGCCAGAAACACCAGCAGGTCGAACTCCTTGGGGGTGAGGCTGGCCTCCTGGCCGTCCACCTTCACGCTGTGGCTGGCCTGGTCGATCACCAGCCCGCCAAAGGTGTGGGTGCCGCCCTCGGCCTCGGCCCGGGGCATGGTGCGCCCCAGCACCGCCTTCACCCGGGCCACCAGCTCCCGGGGGCTGAAGGGCTTGACCACATAGTCGTCCGCTCCGCCCTCAAGGCCCGCCAGCTTGTCGTATTCCTCGCCCCGGGCGGTGAGCATGATGACCGGGGTGGTGATCTTGCGGCTGCGCATCTCCTTGAGGCAGGTCATGCCGTCCACAAAGGGCATCATGATGTCCAAAATCACCAGATCCACGTCCCCGCCGGAAAGGGCAGCCAGGGCGGCGCCGCCGTCCCCCGCCTCCTCGCAGGAAAAGCCCTCATGCTCCAGATGTGCCCGGATCAGGTCCCGGATGCGGGGCTCGTCGTCCACGATCAGAATTTTTGCCATGCTTTGTGCCTCCCTTGCGGTCTTTTTCTACTCTTTCATCATAGCGGGTGAATGTGGCGAAAGTGTGAAACGGCGGTAAAAAAGCCCCTCTTTTCGTTGACGGTGGCCCGCCGGGGCGGTACAATAAAGCCATCCCTGAAAAGGAGGGTGTGAGGGAAATGATCATCGAATGCCTGCTGGCAGCCGCCGCGCTGGCGCTGCTGGCCCTGTTTCTGCTTTTGCCGGGGCATGCGCCCTTTGCCAAAAAGGCGCCGTTCTCCGGCTGGTGCTACGCCCACCGGGGGCTGCACAGCCCGGATAAATCCATCCCCGAAAACAGCCTTGCCGCCTTTGCCGCCGCGGCCGACGCGGGCTACGGCATGGAGCTGGACGTGCAGCTCTCGAAGGACGGCGAGGTGGTGGTGTTCCACGACGACACGCTGGACCGGGTGACCGGGGTGGCCGGCCGGGTGGACGCTTTTGACTGGGCGGAATTGAAGGAGATGCCCCTGTGCGGCACCGGGCATCATATGCCGCTTTTTACCGAGGTGCTGGCCACGGTGGCCGGGCGCACGCCCCTCATCGTGGAGCTGAAGAGCGGCCCCCGGAACAAAGCGCTGTGCCAAAAAACGCTGGCGCTGCTGCGAAGCTACGAGGGCGCTTTCTGCGTGGAGAGCTTTGACCCCACCATCGTGGCGTGGTTCCGCCGCAACGCGCCGGACATCCTGCGGGGCCAGCTGTCGGACAGCTGCGCTTCCTTCCGCAAGGACGGCAGCAGCCTCATCGGCTCCTTTGTGCTGAGCCGGTGCCTGGGCAACTTTTTGGCCCGGCCCCAGTTCATCGCCTGGGGCCCGAACCCCAAAAACGCGGCGGTGCGCCTCATCGAGGCCTTCGGCCCCATGAAGGTGTTCTGGACCGCCCGCCCGGGCATGGACCACGCCGCTCTCACCGGCGAGTACGACGGGGTCATCTTTGAGCATTATGCCCCGCCCGCCCGCTATTGATGTGAATGACAAGGAACGCCGCAGCCCCCGGGCCGCGGCGTTTTTATGTGGGGCCGGTCTTTCCGTCCGGGCGGCGGCCCGTCAGGATAAATCCCATCAGCTGTTCCACATCCTCAAAGTCGTCATAGTCGCCGCTCACGCCTTCCCGGTGGTATACCACTCCGTTTTTCTCGTTTTCCTCCAAACAGTCGAGCAGCGCCTGTTCTCCAAAACGTTTGATGAACTGCGTGAACGCATAGGGTTTGATCTTGCCAAGCAGGCCCTTCCTGCAATCTTCTCCGCACTCATAGCAGTGGCTCAGCCCCCTGCTGACCGAACATTTTTTGTTCTCGCACCATTCGTTTTGGGGGCACTCGCCGCCGTCGCAGCCGGCGCATCGAACGTTCTCCGAGCAAAGGCAGCAGGCAAGCCCGCACCGCGCGATGCCAAGTTCCCCTTTCATTGCCCGCCGCCCCTTTCTCCATCTTTTGCCCGGAGATAGCAGCGGTAGAGCCCTTCCAGCAGCAGGTCGGGGGCGAGGGTGGGCTTTGTCTCGCAATAGGGGGCCACAAGGCCCGCCAGCCCGCCGGTGAGGATGAGGCTGGGCGCGCCCTCGGCGGCGTCCATCTCGGCGGCCATGCGGCGGAACATGCCGTCCACAAGGCAGGCCGCGCCGTAAATGACGCCGCTCTGCATGCTCTCGGCGGTGGTGGTGCCGATGGCGGGGCCCGGCGGCTCGAAGGCGATGGAGCGCAGGTGGCTGGCCCGGTCCACCAGAGCGTCCAGGCCCAGGGCCACGCCCGGGGCGATGGCCACCCCCAGCACGTCCCCCGCCTTGTTCTGGGCGCAGAAGGTGGTGGCGGTGCCCAGGTCCGCCACGATGGCGGGCATGGGAACGCGGGCCAGCGCCCCCTCGGCCCCGGCCAGCATGTCCGCGCCCACCGGGTCCTTCGTGAACACCTTGAAGCTGATGTTGGATGTTCCCAGCACCACCGGCTCCTTGCCGGTGACGGAAAAGAGGGCCTGCCGCACCGCGTCGGTGAGGGCGGGCACCACGCTGGACAGCGCGCACCCCTCCCACTGCCCCACGCCGAAGGGGGCCAGCACCTTTGCCAGCGCGGCGGCGCAGCTGCCGGCGGTCCAGCCGCGGTCGGTGGGCGTTTCGGCCGAAAAGACCGCCTTGCCCTCTTCCCAGCCGGCCATGTTCAGCCGGGTGTTGCCCATATCCACCAAAAGAACCATTCTGTTCCCTCCCGGGTCCTTGTTTGTTTTCAGTATACCCCGCCATCCGCCTTTGCGCAAGAATAAAGCGGCATACGGCGGAATAGGTATAAACAGGAGTTCCCACGACAAACGAGGAGGGTACAAGACATGTTTGTGTTGACATTCGGCAAAAACGGCCTGCGTCGGCTGGGCGCCGTCGCGGTGTGCGGCGTGGCGCTGGCGGGCGCGGTGTTCGCCGTCGGCAGCTTTTTCATGGAGGACGACGCGGCCCCCGCCGCCGCGAACGGCGAGACCGCCCAGGCGGACCCCACCGCCATGAAGATCGAGGGCACCGACGACATCCAGGCCTTCTTCAAGGCCTTCGGGCTGGAGGTGGACCTGGCCACCGCCACGGTGGATAAGGTGAAAATTCCCAAAAGCTGGGACGAGAGCTTTTCCGCCTTCAACACGGTGGTGAAGGAGAGCGGCCTGTCGCTGGAGAAATACAAGAACAAGACGGTGGAAAAATGGGTGGTGCTGTGCCCCGGGCGCAGCACCGGCGAGAACAAGGTGAGCGGCGTTCTGCTGGTGTATAAGGAGGAGCCGGTGGGCGCTTACCTGCTGGCTTCGCCCAGCGGCGAGGTGACCGGCCTTGTGAGCGCCGCGGCCACCGCCGCGCCCCTGACCGACGAGCAGGCCGCCGAGACCGCCGCCGGCTTCGGGGAGGACGCGGCCTCCACCGCCGCCCCCGCCACCGACGAGACCGCCGCGGCGAACGCCCCCCTGACCGAAGAGGCCGCCGAGACCGGCGGCGAAATCAGCCTGGAGGACGCGGGCGCCGTGCCCATCGAATAAAAAAACAAGCCCCGGAGCCGCAATGGCTCCGGGGCGTTTTGCGCTTTGTTTATTCCGCGTCCCACTGGGCAATTTTGCGGCCCATGAGCACGCCCATGACGCTGGCCATCATCAGGCCGCGGGTCCAGCCGCAGGAGTCGCCCAGGCAGTGCAGGCCCTCCACGTTGGTGACCAGATTTTCGTCCATCTTCACCCGGTTGGAGTAGAACTTCAGTTCGGGGCTGTAGAGCAGGGTCTCGTCGCTGGCGAAGCCGGGCACCACCTGGTCCAGCATCTGGATGAAGGCGATGATGTTGGTCATCGCCCGGTAGGGCATGGCGGCGGTGATGTCGCCGGCCACCGCGTCCACCAGGGTGGGGCGCACGTTGCTCTGGCTCAGCTCCTTCTGCCAGGTGCGCTTGCCGTCCAGGATATCGCCGTAGCGCTGCACCATGATGTGGCCCGCGCCCAGCATGTTGGTGAGCTCGCCCACCTTCTGGGCGTACTCGATGGGCTGGTTGAAGGGCTCGGTGAAGTTGTGGCTGCACAGGATGGCGAGGTTGGTGTTGTTGCTCTTTTTCTCCTTGTAGCTGTGGCCGTTCACCACCGCCAGGTCGTTGTCGTAGTTCTCCTGGCTGACGAAGCCGCCGGGGTTCTGGCAGAAGGTGCGCACCTTGTTCTTGAAGGGCTTGGGGTAGCCGATGAGCTTGGACTCATACAGCACCCGGTCCACCTTTTCCATCACCTCGCCCCGCACTTCCACCCGCACGCCGATGTCCACGGTGCCGGGCTTGTGGGCGATGCCGTGCTGGGCGCAGCGGCGCTCCAGCCAGTCGGCGCCCCGGCGGCCGGTGGCCACCACGGTGCGGCGGGCCAGAATTTCTTCCTCCGCGCCGCCTTTGGCCGCGCGCACCTTCACGCCGCGGCAGACGCTGTTCTCGATGAGCAGGTCCACGCACTCGGTGTCAAAGCGCATCTCCACGCCCTCGGCCAGCAGATGGTTCTGCAGCGCCAGATACAGGTCCTGGGCCTTCTCGGTGCCCAGGTGGCGGATGGGGCAGTCCACCAGCTTGAGGCCCGCCTTGATGGCGTTCTTGCGGATCTCGCGAATTTCCTCGCCGTCGTAGATGCCCTCCACGTGGGGGTCGGCGCCGAACTCCAGATAGATGCTGTCGGTGTAGTCGATGAGGCTCTGGGCAAATTCTTCGCCGATGAGGCTGGGCAGTTCGCCCCCCACCTCATAGCACAGGCTCAGCTTGCCGTCGGAAAAAGCGCCCGCGCCGGAAAAGCCGGTGGTGATGTGGCAGTAGGGCTTGCAGTTCATGCAGCGGCCCGTTTCCGCCTTGGGGCAGTGGCGCTTTTCCACCGGCCTGCCCTTTTCGACGATGACGATCTTCTCTTTTCTGCCTTTGCGCAGAAGCTCCAGCGCGGTGAAAATGCCGGCGGGGCCGGCGCCAACGATCACGAGATCGTACATGGTGAATGACCTCCTGTTCCCTTTCTTGTGCGGGCATGAAAAGGCCCCCCGCCAGCGGACGCCGGCAGGGGGCTTTGCTTTGCCTTATCCTTTCTATTATTAGCACAAAGTAATACTTTTGTCAAGCAGGGAGTTTTTGGGCCTCACGGCGCATCGAAGGTGATGGTCTGGGCCTGCGCGTCCACCCGGGCGTTCACCCCGAAGGGCAGGATGCACCGGGGCAGGGCGTGGCCCACGCTCACATCCGCCAGGATGGGCAGGGACGGGTCGTCCACCACCGCCGCCAGCCGCCGGTGGTATTCCTTTCGGTGCACGTTGTCCATGGGGCGGCCGAACAGGATGCCGCTCACCGCCTTGAACACCCCCGCCTGCTTCAAAAAGCCCAGGGCGCGGCTGAATTTTTCCGGGCTCATCTGCTCCTCGCTGGTCTCCAGCAGCAGGATGCGGCCCTGCCAGTCCGCCGCGCCGGGGAACAGGCCGTATTGTTGGCACAGGGCGGGCATGTCGGCGTAGCGTTCGCCGTCGAAAAAGTCGTGGATGGTGTCCAGGCAGCCGCCCAGAATTTTGCCGCTGAACACCGGCGGCCCCTGCAGCAGCTTCCAGCCCTCGGCGGGGTGGGCGGGCAGCGGCATGCCCAGGCACGCGGGGCTGTAATCGGTGCGGCCCTCGTACCACACCTCGCTGGGCTTCACCTGCCGGATGGTGCCGGTGAGCAGCAGCTCCTCAAAATACCGCCGGGTGTAGGGCAGCATCTCTTTGTCCATCTCGCACACGTCCGACAAAAAGGCCTGGCCGTAAAAGGTGGGCAGGCCGACTTTGTGCAGCATGAAGTGGTTGACGGTGGAATCGGAAAAGCCCAGGAAGGGTTTTCGGCAGGCAGCCTTTTCCAGCCGGCCCTCGTCGAAGAGGTACGGCAGCAGCCGGTAGGTGTCGTCGCCGCCGATGGCGCAGAGGATGAGGTCTATCTCCGGGTCCCGGAAGGCCTCCAGCAGGTCGGCGGCCCGCGCCTCCGGGTGGGCCTTCAGATAATCGATGCCTTTCAGGGCGTGGGGCAGGAACCTGACCTTGAGGCCATAGTGTTCCAGCCGGCGCACCCCCAGCTTCAGTTCATGGCGGACAAAGTCCTCCCCCAGCGTGCCGGCGGACAGACTGACCACGCCCACGGTCTTTATCACGTGCATCCCCCATTTCCATAAAATCATTCCCCGCCGCAATCGCGGCGGGGAACGGTGTGATTTCAGCCTTGCGCCGCCCGCATGATAAGGTCCGCGCAGACCTCGTCGCCCAAAGCGGTGTTGAGGCACAGGTCGTAGTGCCCGGCCTCGCCCCAGCGGTATTCGCTGTAAAAGTTATAGTAGGCGGCGCGGCGGCGGTCCTCCTTTTCCAGCAGGGCGTTCGCGGTGCGCTCGTCGGCGTCGGCGGGCACGGCCCCCTCCGCCTGGGCACGGCGGCGGCGGAACTCCAGCGGCGCGTGGAGAAAGACCCGCAGCACGTCGTTGCGGCCCCGCAGCACATAGTCGCCGCAGCGGCCCACGATGACGCAGGGGCCCTTGTCCGCCAGGCCCCGGATGATCTGGGACTGGACCACGAACACCTGATCGCTCAGGGGCAGGTCGCTGCCCATGGTGTAGAGGTTATAGAGCAGGCTGCCGCTGGGGCGCTTTTCGCCGGCGGCGATGGCCTGTTCCGACAGGCCACTCTCTTTGGCGGCCAGGGTGATGAGCTCCTTGTCGTACATGGGCCCGCCCAGCCGCCGGGCCACCTCGCGGGCGATGTCCAGCCCGCCGGTGCAGAATTCCCGTCCGATGGTGATGACGCTGTATTTCATGGTCTTACCCCCTTTTGATGATGTGTCCGTTCCGGCCTCAGCCCGGCAGATGCACGTCGCCCACCAGGGTGCAGCCGCTGGGGTCGATGGCATAGACGGTGATGCGACCCTTGCCGCCAAACAGTTCCGGCGGCAGCTGCACGCCGCCCTGGGCCGTGGGCTTCAAAAAGCGGAAGGTCTTGTGGGCGGTGGTGGCGTGCACGGTACCGTCCGCCACGGCGCAGGCCAGCGTGCCGGCAAAATCCTCCGGCAGGGGCAGGTCCGCGCCGTTCTCGTCCTGGAACATGTAGGCGCCCACCTGCTCCAGCGCCCGCAGCCGGGCGTGGCGGCGGTGGGGGCAGCCCTCGCCCCGGCCCTTCTGCCGCCCGGTGATGACCAGCGCCAGCCCCTGATAGGCCTTCCAGAAAGCGTCCAGCGGGTAGGAGCGCTCGGCCTCGGCGTCGGTGGGGGCGAGGCTGTCGTTCACCAGCGCAAAGGCCCCCTCCGTCCCGGTCTCAAAGCCCCGCAGGGCCATCATCTGAGCCTCCACGTCGGCAAAGGCCCCGGGCAGGTACGCCTTGCCGGTGGCCTCCGCCTGCTCCTCGCTGGCGGCATAGCGCATGAACACGCCCACCGAGTCGCCCTGTTTGACGCACTGCCACAGCCGCTCCGGGTCCAGATAGGCAAGATACGCCCGGTAGCCGTAGCAGCCGGCCAGCGCCGCCGCAAAGGAAAAGTTGCGGGTGCCCATGTCCGCGTCGCCGTGGTCCAGCATGGACTGGCCCAGCTCCTCGGGCAGCACGTCCTGGCCCCAGCGGTTCAGCAGGCCCGCCAGGGTGACGGGGGTGCTCATGCCGTCCCGCAGGGAGGGGTCCCGCAGCTTCTGGCTGTAGGCGGGCAGGTGCAGGGCCCGGCTGTAAAGGGCGGGAGGCTCGGCCTGTCCGTCCACCGGGCGCACGCTGGCGGCCAGCAGCCACACCCGGGGGGTGAGGCGCTCGTCGTCGGTGTAAAGATAGATGCGCAGCTGGGCCTGCACGGCGCGGCCCTTGCCCACGTGCAGCACGTTGTGCCACATGAACACCGGGTCCTCTTCGCTGCCGGTGACGCTGGCCCGCTTGATGTAGGGGCTCCACTTGCCGAAGCTGAGCCAGCCGCTCCACTCTTCGCCCACCCGCACCCGGGCCTGGGCTTCCACCACGGTGCCCGGCGGCGTGTCGGCGTTCCAGCTCATCACCAGCCGGTCAAAGGCGGGCAGGTTCACCGGCTGGGAGGTGAAGCACCCGTAGAGCACATGGCGGCCCGCCACCTGCTCCAGGCACACGCCGTCCTCGGTGAGGGCCACGTTGTCCAGCTCGCCCCGGGTGAAGGCGTTGGTGTCGCTGAGGATGTAAAGGTTCTTCGCGTTCTGCATATCGCTCGTCCCCCGCTGCCGCCCGGGGCCCTTTGCGGGGGCCGGAGCGGCGTTCAGTGTTTGGCTTTATGGTATCCCATTTTGGGGCGCACTGTCAAGCGCGGCAAAGAGGCGTTCGGGCGCGCGCCGGGCTGCTTTTCGACCCTGTCCGGCGCCAAAAAGCAAAATACCGCTTGTACATTTGCTGCTGAACTCGTATACTATAATCAGTTTTGCGCCCACGGGCCGCAAACGGACCAAAACCCAGAATAAAGGTGTGTGCCATGAAGATCATTATTGCCGGCGACGGCAAGGTGGGCCTTGCCCTGACGCGGCAGCTGCTGCACGAGGGCCACGAGGTCACCATCGTGGATTCCAACCCCGTTGTGCTGCAGGCCAACATGTACCAGTACGACGTGATGGCGGTGCAGGGAAACGCCGCCACCATGGAGGCTCTGCGGCAGGCGCGGGTGGAGCAGGCGGACCTGCTCATCGCGGCCACCAGCGCCGACGAGATCAACCTGCTGTGCTGCCTGACGGCAAAAAAGATGAACAGCCGCCTGCACACCATCGCCCGGGTGCGCAACCCGGACTACACCGAACAGCTCTTCTTCATGCGGGAGGAGCTGGGCCTTTCCATGACCATCAACCCGGAGCTCTCGGCGGCGCGGGAAATTTTCCACCTGCTGCAGTTCCCCAGCTTTTTGCACCGGGACAGCTTTGCCAAGGGCCGGGTGGAGATCGTGGGCCTGCGGGTGGACGAGGGCAGCCGGCTGGAAGGCGTGGCGCTGCACCAGCTTTACAAGATCGCCCAGGTGAAGGTGCTGGTCTGCGCCGCGTTGCGCGCCGGCCAGGTGGTCATCCCCGACGGCAGCTTCGAGCTGAAAAAGGACGACCGCATCTTCGTCACCGCCCGGGCGGTGAACCTGGCCCAGCTCATCAAGAACCTGGGCATCACCAAACAGAAGGTCCGCCGGGTGATGCTGGTGGGCGGCGGTCACATCAGTTTTTATCTGGCCCAGCGCCTGCTGGACGCCCACCTGAGCGTGAAGATCATCGAGCAGAACCCCAGCCGCGCCCGCTTTCTGGCGGAGAACCTGCCCGGCGCGGCGGTGGTGCTGGGGGACGGTTCCTCCCAGAGTTTTCTGGAGAGCGAGGGCCTGGGCGAGGCCGACGCCCTGGTCAGCCTGACGGGCATCGACGAGGAGAACATCGTGCTGAGCATGTACGCCCACAGCCAGGGGGTGCCCAAGGTGGTGACCAAGGTCAACCGCCTGGAGTACAACCGGATGTTCGAGGCGCTGGACATCGGCAGCATCGTGAGCCCCAAGGACCTGTGCAGCGCGCTCATCGCCCGCTATGTGCGGGGCATGCAGAACAAGACCGGCAAGATCCTGGCGCTGCACCTCATCGCCGAGGGCAACGCCGCCGCCATGGAGTTCCGGGTGGATGAACACACCCATCACCGGGGCGTGCCCCTGAAGGACGTGCCCCTGCGCCGGGGCGTGCTGATCTCCTGCATCAGCCGGGGCGCCGACACCATCATCCCGGACGGCACCTCCAGCTTTGAGGTGGGCGACACGGTGGTGGCGGTGAGCACGCTGGACGCCCCCGTGATGCAGCTGAACGATCTGTTCGTGTGACGGGCGCGCCCGCCGTCGGGAATTTGTGAAGAGGAAGTGCGGACTTGAATTTTCGAGCGATCAACCATACCATCGGCTCCATCATCCTTCTGGAGATGGCCTTCATGCTGCCCAGCCTTGTGTGGTGCTGGGTGGACCGGGACGGGCGCTCCGCCCTCGCCTTCGGCGCGTCGCTGCTCATCATGGGCGTGTGCGCCGGGCTGTTTCTGCTGGTGGGCCGCCGGGCCCGGGGCAGCATCTTTGCCCCCGAGGGCTTTGTGACGGTGGCCATGTGCTGGATCGTGCTGTCGCTGCTGGGCTGCCTGCCCTTTTACATCAGCGGCCAGATCCCCAGCTACATCGACGCTTTGTTCGAGGTGGTGAGCGGCTTCACCACCACCGGCGCCTCCATCCTGGCGGACCCTGCCGAGATGAGCCGGGGCCTTCTGTTCTGGCGCAGCGCCACCCACTGGCTGGGCGGCATGGGCATTCTGGTGTTCATGCTGGCCATCCTGCCCGCGCGGCAGGGCGGCGCGCTGCACCTGATGCAGGCGGAGAGCCCCGGCCCCACGGTGAGCAAGCTCACCCCCCGGCTGCGCCAGACCAGCAAGATCCTCTACGCCATCTATCTGGCGCTCACCCTGGCCTGCATCCTGTTTTTGCTGGCGGGGGGCATGTCCCTGTTCGACAGCCTGTGCACTGCCTTCGGCACCGCCGGCACCGGCGGCTTTGGCATCAAGGCGGACAGCATGGCAAGCTACAGCCCCTATCTGCAATGGGTGGTCACCGTGTTCATGGCCCTGTTCGGGGTGAACTTCTCGGTGTATTACCTGCTGCTTCTGCGCAAGGTGGGCCTTGCGGTGAAGGACGAGGAGGTGCGGCTTTATTTCCTCATCCTGCTGGTCGCCGGCGCGCTCATCGCCTGGGACATCCGGGACCTCATCCCCGATCTTTCCGAGCGCATCCGCCACGCCTATTTCCAGGTGAGCAGCATCATGACCACCACCGGCTTTTCCACGGTGGATTTTGACGTCTGGCCCGCCTTTTCCAAGGCCATCCTGCTCTGCCTGATGGCGGTGGGCGCCTGCGCGGGGTCCACCGGCGGCGGCCTGAAGGTGATCCGCCTTTCCCTCATGCTGAAAAGCCTGCGCCGCGCCATGCGCCGGACCCTGCGCCCCAACAGCGTGCAGCTGGTGCGGGTGAACGGCAAGGTGGTGGAGGACGATGTGCTCCACAACGTGAGCGCCTATCTGGTGGCCTATGTGCTCATCCTCTTCGGCAGTTTCGTGGTCGTCTCGCTGGACGAGCTCAGCCTGGAGAGCAACATCTCCGCCGTGTTCTCCTGCTTCAACAACATCGGCCCCGGCTTCGACGCGGTGGGCCCCATGGTGAACTACGACTGCTACAGCGACCTGTCCAAGCTGGTGCTGACGCTGGACATGCTGCTGGGCCGCCTGGAAATTTTCCCCCTGCTGGCGCTGTTCAGCCGCCACAGCTGGAGCCGCCGGCTGTGACCTTTGGCCCTGCGCCGGGGCGGCCTTTTCGCTAACTGTAACTTTTCCGGGCCTCGGGCGGTCCTTCTGCCCTCTGCGGCCTCCGCCCTTGCGCCGGGCGGCCTTTCCGTGGACTGTGCCTTTTGGCCCCGTGCCGGGCGGGCGGCCCGCCGGTTTTTTCCCGCGGCGCTGTTGCTTTGCGCCGTATCCGCGGCAAACAAAAAACCCCTGCCACACGGCAGGGGTTTTACTTTTTGGATATTTTTCAAAAATATTCCGATTTGTTCAGGCCGAAGGCTCGTCCTTGCGGATGCGCAGGCCCTTGAGGCCGTCGTCCTCCTTGACGCCCAGGGCGCGGGTGAGCATGCCCAGCACCCCCGCCGCCAGCGCCGCGCCGCCAAAGACGGCCAGCACCTGGGGCCAGCGGCCGGTGAGAGCGTCCAGCAGGGCGGTGAGACGTTCCAGGTCCATGGGTCTGTTCCTCCTTTGCCGCTCAGCGGCGGGCGGCCACGCTCTGGCGCACCTGCGCCCGCTTGAGCTTGGCGGTGGCCAGCTCCCGGTCGCGGGCGGAAAGGTCCGTCTGCTCCAGCTGGCGCTTGGCGTCCGCCTCGGACTTTTCGGCCCGGGCGGCGTCGATGTCCTCGGCCCACTCGAAGGTGTTGGCCATCAGGCGCACCTTGCCCCCGGCCACCGACAGCATGCCGCCGATGCAGGCGGCGCGGCGCACCGTGCCGTCCTCGGTGGTGACCCGGGCCTCGCCCATGCCCACCGCGGTGAGATAATCGCAGTGGCGGGCCAGGATGGCCACGTCCCCCACGATGGTGCGGCAGAAGAGCTTTTGGGCCATGCCGTCATAGGCCTGGCCGCCGGGGGTCACGATCTGCAGCGGAAAACTGGTCATGCCGTTTCACCTTTCTTTGCCTGGGCGACCACCTCGTCGATGGTGCCCTTGAACAGGAACGCCGACTCGGGCAGGTCGTCGTGTTTGCCTTCCAAAATCTCCTTGAAGCCGCGGATGGTCTCTTTCAGCGGCACATACCGCCCCTCCATGCCGGTGAACTGCTCGGCCACGGTGAAGGGCTGGCTGAGGAAGCGCTGGATCTTGCGGGCGCGGTTGACGGTGACCTTGTCCTCTTCGCTCAGCTCGTCCATGCCCATGATGGCGATGATGTCCTGCAGCTCCTTGTAGCGCTGCAGCACCTGCTGCACGCCGCGGGCCACCTCATAGTGCTCCTGGCCCACCACGTCGGGGGAGAGGATGCGGCTGGTGGAATCCAGCGGGTCCACAGCCGGGTAGATGCCCAGGCTGGAGATGGCACGGGACAGAACGGTGGTGGCGTCCAGATGGGCGAAGGTGGTGGCGGGGGCGGGGTCGGTCAGGTCGTCCGCCGGCACGTACACCGCCTGCACGCTGGTGATGGAGCCCTCTTTGGTGGAGGTGATGCGCTCCTGCAGCGCGCCCATCTCGGTGGCGAGGGTGGGCTGGTAGCCCACGGCGCTGGGCATGCGGCCCAGCAGCGCCGACACCTCGCTGCCGGCCTGGGTGAAGCGGAAGATGTTGTCGATGAAGAGCAGCACGTCCTGGTGCTCCTTGTCGCGGAAGTACTCGGCCATGGTCAGGCCGGACAGGCCCACCCGCATACGAGCTCCCGGCGGCTCGTTCATCTGGCCGTAGACCAGGGCGGTCTTGTTGATAACGCCCGACTCCTTCATCTCGTTGTAAAGGTCGTTGCCCTCGCGGGTGCGCTCGCCCACGCCGGTGAACACCGACAGGCCGCCGTGCTGCTTGGCAACGTTGTTGATGAGCTCCATGATGAGCACGGTCTTGCCCACGCCGGCGCCGCCGAACAGGCCGATCTTGCCGCCCTTGGCGTAGGGGCAGATCAGGTCCACCACCTTGATGCCGGTCTCCAGGATCTCGGTGGTGTTCTGCTGTTCCTCATAGCTGGGGGGGTCCCGGTGGATGGGCCAGCGCTCCGCGGTCTCGGGGGCGGGCAGGTTATCCACCGGCTCGCCCAGCAGGTTGAAGATGCGGCCCAGGCACTCGCGGCCCACAGGCACGCTGATGGGGCCGCCGGTGTCCACAGCTTTGGCGCCGCGCACCAGGCCGTCGGTGCTGCTCATGGCGATGCAGCGCACCACATTGTCGCCAATGTGCTGCGAGACCTCCACGATCAGGCTCTTGTCGCCGTTCTCCACCCGGATGGCGTTGAGCAGGCTGGGCAGCTGACCGTCGGGGAATTTGATATCCAGCACCGGGCCGATGACCTGCACCACGGTGCCCTCGTATTGATTCGGCATGGACATTTCTCCTTTTTTCGGCGTGTGCCACGGGCTTTTCAGCCCTCGGCGCCCGCCACGATCTCGGTGATTTCCTGGGTGATGGCCGCCTGCCGGGCCCGGTTGTAGTGCAGGCTCAGGTTCTCGATCATCTCGCCGGCGTTCTTGCTGGCGGCGTCCATGGCGGTGCGGCGGGCGCCCAGCTCGCTGGCCACCGACTCGCACAAAGCCCCCCAGATGAGGCCCGCCAGATACTCCGGCACGATGGCGTTATAGACCGTCTCGCAGTCCGGCTCGTAGAGGGTAGTCTGGCGGGGGCCGGTTCCCCGTTCCGCCTGCCGGTAGTTCAGCGGCAGCAGCTTCAGGGTGGCCGGCTGCTGGCTGAGCATGGAGACGAAATTGGTGTAGGCCAGGATGATCTCGTCAAATTCGCCGCTCACAAACCCCTTGGCCAGGGTGCGGGCGATGTCGTAACAGCCGCTCATCTCCACATCCGCGGCCACGGCGTAGCGGTCGGTGACCACGGTCACGCCCCGGCGGCGGTAGTGCTCCAGCGCTTTTTTGCCGATGGGCAGAACGCACCAGTCCTTGCCCTCGGCGTGGGCGGCCACCGCCTTGAGGATGTTGGCGTTGTAGCCGCCGGCAAGGCCCCGGTCGCCGGCGATGACCACATAGCAGCTCTTCTTCACCAGGCGCTGGGCCATGTAGGGCGAGCGGAACTCGTCGTTGGAATAAGCGATGTCATCCAGAGCCGCATGGAGCACGTCAAAGTAGGGGCGGCTGTGTTCCACCCGCTCCTTGGCGCGGCGCAGCTTGGAAGAGGCCACCAGCTCCATGGCCTTGGTGATCTGCATGGTGCCTTCCACGCTTTTGATGCGCAGTTTGATGTCCTTCATGGACGCGCCTGCCATACGCTCTGCCTCCTCACTTCGCCCGGGTGTTCAAAAACTGCCGGGTGTAATCGTCCAGCGCCGCGGCGAGGGCCTTCTCGGTGTCCTCTTCCAGCTTGCCGGTGGTGCGGATGGCGGAAAGGACTTCGGCGCCGTGGGCGTCCATATACTCATACAGCCCCTTCTCGTACTCCTTCACGTCCTCCACGGCCACGTCCTTCAGGTAGTCCTTGGTGACGGCGTAGAGGATGCAGACCTGCTTTTCCACCGGGATGGGGGAGTTGCGGTCCTGCTTGAGCACCGCCACGATGCGCTCGCCCTGGGCCAGACGGGCCTTGGTGTCGGCGTCCAGGTCGGAGCCGAACTGGGCGAAGCTCTGCAGCTCGCGGTACTGGCTGTAAATGAGCTTCAGGCTGCCCGCCACCTTCTTCATCGCCTTGATCTGGGCGTTGCCGCCCACGCGGGACACCGAGATGCCCGGGTTCACCGCGGGCATGACGCCGCTGTGGAACAGCTCGCTCTCCAGGAAGATCTGGCCGTCGGTGATGGAGATGACGTTGGTGGGGATGTAGGCGGAAACGTCGCCCGCCTGGGTCTCGATGATGGGCAGGGCGGTCAGGCTGCCGCCGCCGTACTCGGGGGCGATGCGGGCCGCCCGTTCCAAAAGGCGGCTGTGCAGATAGAACACGTCGCCGGGGTAGGCCTCACGTCCCGGGGGACGGCGGATGAGCAGGCTGAGGGCGCGGTAAGCCACGGCGTGCTTGGAGAGGTCGTCGTAAATGACCAGCACGTCCCGCCCTTGAGCCATGAAGTATTCGCCCATGGCACAGCCCGCGTAGGGGGCGATGTACTGCAAAGGCGACAGTTCGCTGGCGGAGGCGGACACCACGATGGTGTAGTCCATGGCGCCGTTTTCTTCCAGCGTGTTCACCAGCTGGGCCACGGTGCTCTGCTTCTGGCCGATGGCCACGTAGATGCAGATGACGCCGGTGCCCTTCTGGTTGATGATGGTGTCGGTGGCGATGACCGTCTTGCCGGTCTGGCGGTCGCCGATGATGAGCTCGCGCTGGCCGCGGCCGATGGGGATCATCGAGTCGATGGCCTTGATGCCGGTCTGCAGCGGCACCGAAACGCTCTGGCGCTCGATGATGCCCGGCGCGGGGGATTCGATGGGCCGGTATTCCTTGGCCTCGATGGGGCCCTTGCCGTCGATGGGCTGGCCCAGGGCGTTCACCACGCGGCCGATGAGGGCTTCGCCGGCGGGCACGCTGACCACGCGCCCGGTGCGCTTGACCACGCTGCCCTCCTTGATGCCCTCCTCGTCGCCCAAAAGCACGATGGAAACGCTGTTCTCCTCCAGGTTCTGGGCCATGCCGTAGGCGCCGTTTTCAAACTCCACCAGCTCGCCGCTCATGCATTTTTCCAGCCCCACCGCCCGGGCGATGCCGTCGCCCACCAGGATCACGGTGCCGGTCTCGCTCTGCTCGATGACGTTCTGGTAGTGCTTGATCTGCGCCTTGATGATCCGGGTGATCTCTTCGGGTTTCAATTGCATTCTTTCACCTTCTCCGATTACAATGTGGCTGCCAGCAGGCGGCGCACCTCATCCAGCCGGTTCTTCACCGTGCCGTCCAGTTGGGTGCCCTCCACCTCCAGCCGCACGCCGCCCAGGCACCCGGGCTGCACCCGGGCGGTGAGGGCGATGGTCTTGCCGGTGAGCGCCTCCAGCTTTTTCTTCAGCGCTTCGGTCTGCTCTTCGCTCATGGGCACCGCAGTCACCGCCGTGGCCTCCAGGATGCCGTGGGCGGCGTTGTAGCGGGCCCGGTATTCCTTGAGGCAGTCCGGCAGGGTGCGGATGGCGCCCTTTTCGCAAAGCAGCTTGAGAAAATTCAGAAGATACGGCTCCGCCTGCCCGCCAAAGGCCTCGTCCAGCGCAGCGCAGCGCTCGGCCTTGGGCACGCTGGGCATCGCCAGCAGTTTTTCCCAGGCGGGGTTCTCGGCCAGCAGCCGGCGCACTTCCGTCAGCTGCTCCAGGATGACCTCCTCCAGCCCCTCCTCGGCGGCCAGCTCATAGAGAGCGCCGCCGTACTCGGCGCCCGCGGCGGTCATGACGCGTCACCCACGTTTTCGATGAAGCTGTCGATCAGGGCCTTGTGGTCGGCCTCGCTGATCTCCCGCTCCACCACCTTGCTGGCAATGGCCATGGCCATGCCGCCGATCTCGTCCTTGGCGTCGTTCAGGGCCTTCTTGCGGGCTTGCTCGATCTCCGCCTCGGCCTTCTGCTTCATCTGGGCAGCCTGGGCGCGGGCGGCGGCAAGGGTCTCCTCGCTGCGGGCCGCGGCGGTCTTGTCCGCCTGGGCCAGCATGTCGGCCACTTCCTGTTTGGCCGTGGCCAGATGGCTCTCGTACTCGGCCTTTTCGGCCTCGGCGGTCTCCTTGGCCCTGCGGGCGTCGTCCAGCATGGCGTCGGCCCGGGCCTGGCGCTCGTCCAGCACCTTCTGCACCCGCTCGAACAGCAGCTTCTTGACGATCAGCGTGAGGATCAGCAGGTTGCCCAGCATCATGACCATGTGCCAGGGCGTTATGGTGACCAGATCTTTAAATTGTTCCAATGGTCATTCCCCTTTCCTGCGGCTTATCGGGGCCTGTTTTCAGCCCAGCATGCCGATGAACATGCCCGGCGCGACGAACAGCAGCAGCAGGCCGGTGACGAAGCCGTAGATACCGGTGGTCTCGGCGATGGCGCAGCCCAGCAGCATGGTGCTGGTCACGTCGCCCTTGCACTCGGGCTGGCGGCCGATGGCCGTGCAGGCCTGGCCCACGGCGTAACCTTCGCCGATACCGGGGCCGATGCCGGCGATCAGAGCGAGACCCGCGCCGATGGCGCAGCCGGCCAGAACGATTGCTTTTTCCATCATAGATAGTTCCTCCTAAAATGAAGTACTTTGTTTATGCCGCCCGATGCGGGGGGCGTTTTCCTCGCGGCCGGCGGCCGCGTCGGGTCAAAAAGGGTCAGCCGTCGCTTTCGGCGGCGTTGGCGATGTACAGCATGGTGAGCATGCAGAAGATGAAGGCCTGCATGAAGCTGCTGAACAGATCAAAGTAGATGGACAGCACCGCCGGGATGCCCAGCTGGAAGATGGGGATGAGGCTCAAGACCTCGCCCAGCGCGCCGGGCAGAAGGCCCAGCATCGCGTTGCTGGCCACCGCCAGCGCGGCGTAGACCAGCGTGCTGATGACGCCGCCGGACATGATGTTGCCGAAGTGACGGAAGGCCATGGAGATGGGCGTTGCCAGCTCGCTGATGATGTTGAAGGGGGTGAACACCGGGATGGGCGTGGTGAACCCCAAAAGGTAGCCGCCCAGGCCGTTGGTGCGGATCTTGGTGTAGGTGATCATCACGAACACCAGCAGCGCCCAGGACAGCTCGGTGGAAAGGTCGCTGGTGGCGGGATACAGCCCGATCAGGCTGGACAGGCTGCACAGCGCCGAATAGCTGAACAGCGCCCCGATGAAGGGCACGAAGTGGGCGTAGCGCTGGCCCATGTTGCCGATGACGAAGTTCTTGCAGGTGGTGACCAGGAGTTCCGCCACCGCCTGCTTTTTGCTGATCTTGTCCACGGTCAGGCCCCGGCCCAGCCACCAGCACAGCAGCGCGATGGCCGCCAGGATGATCCAGGCGTCCAGCAGGCTCTCGGTGAGCTGGAACTTGCCCAGCAGCGGCACCGACCAGGAGGACTCCCAAAGGATCTTCGGGCCGGTGATCTCAACGTTCATGGTCGACTTGTTCCCCCTTTTCCTCGTTGTTTTGTTCCTTTTTGTAAACACCCGTCAGCTGCATCACCGCGATGGTCAGACGGGGGAAAAGCAGCGGAAGCGCCGCCGCCACCCAGTGAAGGAAGGGCATGCTGACCGCCAGGATCAGCCACAGGGCCATCACCAGCATGCGCATGCTGTAGGAAAACTGCATGAGCTTGCGGCCCCGTTCCTCGTTCGTCTCGCGGGTGATCTTCTGCACCGTGAGGCCCAGAAGCAAAAAGTTGAGCACCGCCACCGCGCCGCCCAAAACGCCCCCCAGGGCCACCGTGTAGTCAAAACGCCCCAAAAGGGCGAACACGGCGAGCATCACCGCCACCCCCACCGCCACGCCGAGGGCGATGTGGGCGGTCTCTTTTTTCACAGCCGGCTGCAATTTCATCCGGACGTTCCTCTCTTTCAAACGTGGTCGTTGAAGGCGGCGGGGCCTTTCTTATCCGGCTTGTTCCTGCGCTGCACATAGCGGTAGAACCCCCAGAAGGACGCCCCTGCCGCGCCCAGGCCCAAAACCAGCGCAGGCACCATGACCCAGGCGGGCCAGCCCTTGGCGTCGATGAGCCACCAGGCGGCGAAGGCGCACAAAAACGGCGGCGTGACCAGCGAAAACCCCAGCTGCGTGAGCCAGGCCAGTTCCCGCAGCGCGTTCATCCAGCCCTTCACCCGGCACGCCCCCCTTTTTTTCAGCACGGCGCAAACCGCCGCATGATTGAATATTATACCAAAAAAGAATTGACAAAACAATTCATTTTGTGGACTGGGCACAGTTTTTTTACAATTTAGCCCCCTGCGCCGCCCGCTTGCCGTGCCCCGGCCTTTGTGATAGAATGAAGAAAAACGCAAAGGCGGTGGCGGAATGCTGCTTTCCATCGTGGTGCCCTGCTACAACGAGCAGGAGGCGCTGCCTTACTTTTATAAAGAGATCTGCCGGGTGGCCGAAGAGATGAAGTCGAGCCACGGGGCGGATTTTGAATTCATCTTTGTGGACGACGGCTCCAAGGATAAGACCCTCTCCATCGCCCGCGAGCTGCACAAACAGGACGCCCGGGTGCGTTACATCAGCTTTTCCCGCAACTTCGGCAAGGAGGCGGGCATCCTGGCGGGGCTGGAAGCGGCGAAGGGCGACTATGTGGCCATGATGGACGCGGACCTGCAGGACCCGCCCGCCCTTCTGCCCCAGATGCTGGACGCGCTGCTGGAGGAGGACTACGACTGCGCCGCCACCCGCCGCACCAACCGCAAGGGCGAGCCGCCCATCCGCAGCTTTTTTGCCCGGATGTTCTACAAGATCATCAACCGCCTCAGCGACGCCGACATCGTGGACGGCGCGCGGGACTACCGCCTGATGCGCCGGCGGATGGTGGACGCCATCCTGGCCCTGCCGGAATACAACCGCTTTTCCAAGGGCATCTTCGGCTGGGTGGGCTTCAAGACCAAGTGGCTGGAGTATGTGAACGTGGAACGGGTGGCCGGCGAGACCAAGTGGAGCTTCTGGAAGCTGTTCCTCTACTCGCTGGAGGGCATCGTGGCCTTCACCACCGCGCCCCTGGCGCTGGCCAGCCTCATCGGCATCATCTTCTGTGTGCTGGCCTTTGTGATGATCCTTTTCATCATCGTGCGCACCCTGCTCTTCGGCGACCCCACCAGCGGCTGGCCCAGCCTTGTGTGCATCATCTTTCTGTGCAGCGGCGTGCAGCTGTTCTGCATGGGGGTGCTGGGGCAGTATCTGGCCAAGACCTACATGGAAGTGAAGCACCGCCCGGTATACATCGTGCGGGAGACTGAACAGGACGAGGCGGAGTGAACCGCCCATTTTGAGGAAAAGGCAATGAACAGACCCATCTGATGAACGAACACATCGTCCGCGGCGCCGGAACACACCGGCGCCTTGTTTGCCGTGTGTTTGATCCAAGGATGGGCCTTTCTTTATGCTGAAACGGAATATTTTTTGCATGTGCGCCATCGCCCTTTTGCAGGGCATGGTGTTTTACGCCCCTGTGGCCACCCTCTACCGCCGGGCGGCGGGGGTGTCGGTGTTCGAAATCTCCCTCATCGAGGCGGTGTCGCTGGCGCTGTGCGTGGCGCTGGAGGTGCCCTGGGGGTATCTGGCCGACCGGCTTGGCTACCGCCGCACGATGGTGCTGTGCTGCGGGCTTTATTTCATTTCAAAGCTGGTGTTCTGGCAGGCGGATTCCTTCGGGGATTTCCTCACCGAGCGCATCCTGCTGGCGGTGGTGCAGGCAGGGCTTTCCGGCGTGGACAGCGCCATTCTCTACCTCTCCTGCAAAGGGCGGGACAGCCTGCGGGTCTTTTCGGTTTATAGCGCTCTGACCATGGCGGGGCTGGTGGCGGCGGGGGGCGTGTTCGCCCTGCTGCCCGCCGGCAGCTACCGCCTTGCCGCCCTGCTCACCGCGGGCAGCTACGCCCTGGCGCTGCTTTTCGCCCTGGGCCTGCGGGAGGTGCGCAGCCCGGAGCCCGCCCCGGCCCGGGGCAGCTTTGCCGCGGCGGCGCGCGAGGCGCTGGACTGCGGCGTTCTGCCGCTGCTGGCGGGGGCCGCGCTGCTGGCGGAAGTCTGCCAGGTGGCCACGGTGTTTTTGAACCAGCTGAAATACGAGGCCTGCGGCATGGGCCAGCAGGCCATGAGCGCCGCCTATGTGGCCGCCTCGCTGCTGGGCCTTGCGGGGGCCTTCTCCCCCGCCCTGGCACGGCGGCTGGGCCGGCGGGGCGCGGTGGTCTTCTGCGCCCTTGCCTGCCTGGCGGGGTGCGGCGTGCTGGCCGCCGCCTCCTCCGCCCCGGCGGCGGTGGCCTCGGTGCTGGCCCAGCGCACTTCCTCCAGCCTGCTGGCCCCCCTCACCGACGAGGAGCGCAACCGGCGGCTGCACACAGAGGACCGGGCCAGCGCGCTGAGCGTGCAGGCCATGGTGATGGAGTGCTTTGCCATCGCCGTGAATCTGGCGCTGGGGGCGCTGGGCCAGCGCAGCCTGACGGCCGCCTTCCTCCTGGGGGCGCTTTTGTCGGCGGCGGGGCTGGGGCTGCTGCTCCTTCGCAAAAAGGCATAAACGAAAAAAGGCACGGGAAGGTGCCTCCCGATAAGAAAACATCGTGGGGCAAGAGAGAACGGTATAGCTTCGGCTATGCCGTTTTTCTCATTCTTGCCTTGATGAAGTGACTTTGGATGCTTCCAGGGCTCCAATGCCCTTATAGTAGATGTCAATTTCCTGGGTGCGGTTCTTGCCCTTCGGATCGCTGGCTGCATGAACAACAATCTTCTCGATAAATTCATGCAAGATACATGGGGTCAATTCGGGGATTTCCGTATACCGTTCTACAACGGAGAGAAACCTTTCCACATTGGCGCTTTTGCGTTCCTCTACCTCGATTTCATCCCGAAGGGCAATCGCTACATCTTGAAGCTGATGCTGCTCTTTCTCATAGTCGGTAGAGAGCTTTTGAAAACGCTCGTCAGAAAGTTTTCCCGAAATGGTATCTTCATAGAGCCGCTTGAAAATGGTGTCCAGTTCTGCGATCCGCTTTTCAGCATCAGCTAATGTTTTCTTCCGCTTTGACAAACCTCGGTTACGTTGGCGCATATCCGCATCCATAACCATCTTTACAAAATCGTCTTTGCGCTGTGATGCAAAGGAAACGATCTCACGCAGATTTTGCAGAACCAATTCCTCCAGGATAACAGTTCGTATGGAATGTGTCTGCCCGCATACGTCAAGGCTTTTCCGATAGCCCGAACACAGGTAATATTCCTGATCGCGCCGGAAATTGGTTGCCCTGCATTGATACATGATGGAGCCGCAGTCGGCGCAGAACATCATGCCGGAGAACATCCCCATTTCTCCCATCTTTGTTGGTCGGCGCCGCGTCTGCCTTGCAAGCCTTGCTGCATCGGCAATTGCCTCCGTCCAGATGGCTTCATGGGTATTCTCAAAAAACTTCCACTCGGTTTCTGGATTGAGAAGGGTCTTTTTGCTCTTGTAGGATTTTTTGCGGGTTTTGAAATTAACCGTGTGCCCCAGGTATTCACGCCAGCGGTCCATGATGTCGGCAATCGTAGAAGAATCCCAGCCATAAGGAGAACCTTTCTTTGTGACATTGGTCGTCCTGCCTTTACTCTCATAGTAAGCAGCCGGAGTAAGGATTTTTCTTTCCGTCAGCTTTCTTGCGATCTGCGAGGGTCCCAATCCGTCCATGATATAAAGACCGATTTCATAAACCACCTGGGCCGCTTCTTCATCCTTTACCCATTGCTTTTTATCATCAGACGATTTCATGTATCCATACGGAGGCATGGTAGCCAAATGCTCCCCCGCATTGCCTTTCACTTTCATAACGGCACGGATTTTTTTGCTGGTGTCTTTGGCGTACCATTCATTGATGATATTGCGGAAGGGCGTAAACTCGTTGTCGCCCTGAGTGCTGTCCACACCATCATTCACCGCAATAAAGTGAATATCATGTTCGGGAAACATGATCTCCGTGTACATACCAACTTGCAGATAATCACGTCCGAAACGCGACATATCCTTGATGATGACCCGCTTGACAAGGCCAGCCTCAATATCTGCGATCATCTGCTGAAAGCCTGGGCGGTTGAAGGTCGTACCTGAGATGCCGTCATCAACATAGAATTTGAAATTGCTGTATCCATGCTCACGGGCATACTTTTCCAGGATTTTTTTCTGGTTTACAATACTATTGCTGTCACCCTGCAATTCATCGTCACGGGATAAGCGACAATACAAAGCCGTAAGTTCTTGGGAGCTCATGGCTGTGTAAGGGAATTGAAGCGCGGCAGCGGTGTTTGACTGATAATACATAAATACCTCCTGTCTGGCAGTCAAACACGATATTGAAGTCCAACTTCATTATACCGCGCTTTCTTTTCCCTGTCTGCCTGTTAGGAGGTTTTCAAGTCACAGTTTGTTTCTGAACATCGGCTTTTATCAGGTTCTCCAGTTTGGAGGTAATCGTCTGATTTCCCTTTTGAGGGAAAAAGGAATTGACGATAAAGGTCGTGTTGCCGATCTTCTTTGTGCTCCGCATAGGCGGGGCATATTTATTTTCAGATTGAATTTTCTGCATAATAAGGCCCCTTTCATGCCATTTCATTAAAACCATAAAAGAGGCAGAAAACGGACGGCTGCTGGCCGCAGCTCCACGGGAATCTCACCCCGGCCCATACTGATGGGTGCGCCGCGCAATGCTTTGAGGGCGTTCAACGCGGGAGTATCATTATCCTGTCTGTGTATCCTCGCCCACAGGCTGCCACACCTGTTTCGCGGCCTGGTTTTGTCGCTCACCTGTTTGGTAGGGGTCCCGTCCTGCGGACTTGCAACAGGGTCATGGCGCACCGGCTGACCGGCTCCACACAGACAGATCGTATCCGTCTGCCCTATGCTGCACCGGTGGTCTCCCGCCGGGCTTTCTTTTTCAAGGTGGCACCATGCGGAAAGGGGAACACATGGCGGCGAGCCAAAATGTTAATTCAGCTCAAATTTCAGGATTGCGACGATCAATTTCGTTTCCAGCCGGTGGCGCAGGTCCTCGTCCACTTGGGTACGATAAACGCCCTGTGCATCATAGCTTGTCCGTGTGGACAATGTAGCTATGTAACCGGAGTAATGCCGTACCACCTGGTTTACCGCATCGGGATCACCATTGACAGCGGCAGCAATAACCGGATATGGAAGCAGGGCTGACCGCGTGTTCACGGGTTTGATCATCCGCTTCACCTCCCATCAGCTCAATCAGCAGCCGATAGGCCTTCCGCTTGTGGGTGTTGACCGTTCGACGGGCCATGTGCATGATCTCGCTGATCTCGCGGTCCGCCATTTCCAAAAACCAGAACATTAGGAAGATGTCCCTGTCATTTGGCGGCAGAGCGTTCAGCGCATCGGCCAGCCGGTCATCTTCAATCAGGATCACATCATTTCCTACCGGGAAAGGTGTGTATTCCCAGGGATACCGGTCCCACGCCGCAAGCTGCTCCATCGACTCCTCCGGCAGTTCGCTGAAAGGAACTTCCCGCTTCTGCCTGCGGCTGATCTCTCGATAGCCATTCCAGGCTTCGCATTTCAGAACCTTTTTGCAATAGCTGTCAAAGGTATGCTGCTTATGCTCGTAGTGGCGTTCAGGTGTCATAATCTCACCTCCTTTCGTCCCAGGAGGGAGGTCATTTCTTCCCCTTTCGCCCACTACTCGTTCACCAATGGGGGCTTTTGGCAGCCCTAAACGATATTTATCAGAAAAAATTTTGTTCTCCATACTTGCTCCTTTCACTTCGCGCGGTTGATAGCCGGATTGAAGTGAAGGGTGGAGAACGGCAACCAATAGGGAAACAAAAAAAGTGGCAAAAAACGCCCGCCCGCAAGTTGCGGACAGGCGTTAGAGAATTATAAATAGTATTTACATGAATTGTATGTTCATCTTTATGGTCGCAGCATCCCGGCGATGGATGAAGGCTTTTTTTGACAGGTTAGGTGGTTGGAGAATAAAAAAGGACACAGCGATACCTCCCGGGCACCGCCGTATCCTTAGAAAAGGGCGACTTTAACACACCCCCCGTGTTCTCTTTTTTCCAAAAGAAAACGGCGGCTTGAATTTGCTATTTCAAAACCGCCGTCTGTGCCGCAAGGCCGATTTCAACGGTCTTGTTGTATGGTGCAAATGCGCGCCGGCACAATCTGCTATCAAAAGAAAAGAGCCGATAATCCGCGCCTAATGGCTAACGGGTTATCGGCTCTGCGTCTGTGCGTCTGGCTCTTTGATAACTTTCGTATTGAATTGTTTTACATATATCAGAGTTTCTTGTTTACACTTAGGGCAATAAAGCGGGAAATATTCCAGTACCGTATCAGCGCGTAGCTTGATTCTGGTTTTGTTTTTGCAAATCGGACAGAGCAACCATTCCATTTTGCACATGTTCATGCAATTTAGTTTTGTACGCACTGACTAACAATTTCACGGGCCTCAATCTGATCCATATTTCCCAACTTGACCTGATCATTGCAAAAAGAATCTACTGCCGCAAGCAATTCTTCGCTCGTTTCGTAAGGCCCAAAAAGTTTTTCTTCACCGTTATCCAACTTCAAAAAAAATTCATAGCTGGAGCTGGTCTCTACGTCTCCCGGATTATAACCTATCATGATATCCTGTCTACCATCGACAGTCTTGGAGATCATCATGCCATCCTTGATGTCCTGGAGCTCCTTTTCGTATAAGGCAATCGCTTCATCGACCATTTCCTGTGTCCACACAAACTCACCCCGACTCGCAGTCCAGCACTTTTCGCCGACTATCCCCTGGAGCGCTTCTTTCTCATTATCCAGCCAGTTTTTGTATTCGTCGTAAGTCCACCACTCGATGACCGGGGAGGGATATTGCTGTTCAAATTCTTCTGCGCTCAGCGTTCTTGTTGTGTTTCCGTCATCAAGAACATAGTAAGTCTCTCCGTTGTCATCAGTATAGGAAGTCAAAACACCTTCGGAGGTTTCCGTCTCATAATAGTTCGTGTCCATAGGCCCTTTACTCTCGGCGAGGGCGGAAGTTGCAAAGACCGTTGTCGTTCCCGCAACGATCACCGCTGCAAGGACCAGAGATACAACTGTTGTTTTCCGTGTTTTCATAATTGCTGTTATCCTTTCTTCAATCGCATTTCTACTGAAATTATTACAAAGAGGGGTGAAACCACTCCTTGTTTCCTCCATGCTGATTAGAACTTTGGCATAAACTGCTCTTGTATTTTCTCCGAATTGGCGAATCACCGTCTCGTCACAGGAAAGCTCAATATCTCTATTCGCCAGAACATACATGACCCATACCAGAGGATTAAACCAATGGATACAGAGAGCAACCGCCAGCCCAACTTTCGCTATAATGTCAAATCGCTTGATATGCACAAGCTCATGTGCCAAAACGTAATGCAGCGTTTCTTCGTTATTCAAGTCTGTGGTTTTCGGCAGTAAAATGACGGGGTGAATCACGCCGTAGGTCAATGGAGAAGATACCAAACTGGATTGGCGCACGGTAATAGTTCGTCTCGTTGGATGAGTTTCCAACCATTTCTCAATCCCATCATTTCTGACAGGCAAGGACATTTGGAAATCCTTATACGATTTCCAGTAGGCTGCCGCAAAGAAGAAAGCACAGAGAACACATCCAAGAATCCAGATGATTTCCGGTGCTGAGACATTCGCCATAGGGCCGACAGTATTGTGCGGTGTGGCAGCCTGATGTCCCGCCGGTATTACAGGTATCAGCGTACCCGCCGCCGTATTCATTCCCTCTGTGGGCATTTCTCTGTTCCAGAGAGAGTAGATGCTAAACCATGAGGGCAAAGAGAACGGTATCATTAGCCGCACCAATGCGATCCCCCAAAGCACCAGAAATGTCTTTTTCGGGACTTTGTTAATTGCAATAGCACGAATGACCGTAACAGCCAAAATCATTACAGCACCCGTAAAACTCATTTGAAGCAGGTTCATTATCACCACCTCATTCCAGATCGCCAACAATTTGTTTCAGCTTTTTGATCTGTTCCTCAGACAGCTTTTTTCTCCCGAGCAACGCAGCGAACAGCTTGTCAGCAGAACCGTCGTAGATTTTGTTGATCAATTCATCAGTTTCGGCTTCTTGAACAGCGGACTTGGAAACCAATGCATGGCACATAAAGCCCGGCTCAGAACGCGCAATCGCCCCCTTTTTCATGCAACGCTTGATAAGCGTATATGTCGTGTTGACATTCCAACCCAATTCATCTGTCAGTGCCCGGGCTATTTCTCTGGCGGGTGTATCCCCCTCCTTCCAAAGAACATCCATTACTTTTAGTTCGGAATCAAACAGTTTAATTTCCAAGGCGGCTACCTTCCTTTCATAAGACCACAGTATTATCGTTACAACAGCATAATACCACGGTCTTATGCCTTTGTCAATACTACTGCGGTCTTGATTATATCACTACTAAACTTCACAACAATAAAGAACTTATCAACACCAAGACCGTAGCCCAAAAAACTGAAAGCTCCAAAGAAATAGAAGTTCCACAAGGCTTTCTTTGGCAAGGTATATGGAAAATGGATTATATAGCTTGTTCAAAATCAGTTCAGATCAAATCCCAGAATAGAAACGATGAGCTTCATTTCCAGCCGCTTGCGTAAATCTTCATCCACCTGGAAGCGGGGAAAGCCATTTGCATCATAGGCTTGTCCTCATAGATAATGCGGCTATGTAACTGGAATAGTGCCGGATTACCCTTGCTATCGCGTCGGGATTTCCTCCCACCGCAGCGGCAATAACGGGGTAAGGGAGCAGCGCCACCCGCATATTTGCAGATTTAGTCATCCGCTTCACCTCCCATCAGCTCCTTCAGCAGCCGATAGGCACTTTGCCTGCGGGCATTGACCGTCCGGCGAACCATGTGCAGATGTTCAGCGATCTCACGGTCTGCCATTCCCAAGAACCAGTACACCAGGAAGATGTCCCGATTATCCGGAGGCAGCGCGTTCAACGCCTCGGCCAGCCGGTCATCCTCGATTAGAATGACATCGCCTCCCACGGGGAAAGCGGTGTATTCCCAGGGATAGCGGTCATAGACCGCAAGCTGGGCCAATTCTTCCTCCGACAACTCACTGAACGGTGTTTCACGCTTCTGGCGGCGGCTGATCTCTCGATAGCCGTTATACGCTTCGCATTTCAACACCTTCTTGCAATAGCTATCAAAGGCGTGCTGTTTGTGCTCGTAGTGGCGGTCAGGTCTCAATTTCTCACCTCCCTCCGTACCAGGAGGCAGGTCTTTTTGTCCCCTTTCGCCTACTACTCGTTCACCAAAGGGGGCTTTTAGCAGCCCTAAACCACATTTATCAGAAAAAATATTCTTCTCCATGACTGCTCCTTTCGCTTCGTGCGTTTGATGACCGGATCGAAGCGAAAAGGTGGAGAACGGCAGCCGACGGAGAAGCAGAAAAAACAGCAAAAAACGCCCGTCCACAAGTTGTGGACAGGCGTTAAGGAACAGCAAGATATATTTATATGATTTATTAGTTCGTATTTATGGGTAAAATATGAGCTTGATATGCAAAGCCTTTTTTAACCAGTAAACACCGGGAGGATTATTGTATACAACAAACAGCATGGTAAAACCTCCAACATACCGCCATGCCGTCTGTTAATATGGCGGCAGATTTGATCTCAAATCAAACCTACCGCCGCAAAGTGGAAGCAAGATAAAGCCAATATGGAGTGTATATGAAATGGCCGGTTCTCGTTGAGAGAACCGGCCAAAGTGAGAAACTTATTATTCAACGGAACCATTGTTGAGCAAATTGTCCGCTTCTTCCTGTGATATATTTCCCGATGAGACTTGCTGCTCCAAGTATTCCTGCACAGCTTTTGTAGCAGCGTCGGCGGTATCAAAGTGGCCCAAATCAACTGTCGAACCGTCAGGTAAAGTAATGACTGTCGATCCGAGGGCAGACGCTGGTTCAGCGTTCCATGTTTCAGGGTCAAATGCGCCAGAAATGACACCACCGTTGGACAATTCCATAGATTTAGTAAAGTGATACCCCTCTTTCATAAGTGCAAGCTGATCCTTCCAGCTTTCATACAGACTATCTACATCTTCCTGTGTCCATTCGCGACACACATAGCTGCCGTTGTCATCTTTGTAATAGAAGGATTTATCCTTATTGTCCGCCAGCTTTTGAATTTGGTCTCGCTGTTGCTCCATCCAATCTTCAAATTCATCAATCTCCCAATACTCCAGTTGGGTATCGGACGGGCCTCCTGGCAAGCAGTTTTCATCTGCTATCACGTCAGATGAAACTTGGGTACTGGTGTTCATAGGAGCAGCTTGATCCTCTCCCGAATTACTCGGTATCTCTTGTGTGGAAGTGGCGTTTGCAGTACACGCGGCCAAGGTCAAGCAGCTAAACAAGGCAAGTGAGATGGCTATAAACGTTTTTTTCATAATATGACCTCCATAGTGATTATTACACATACCCTACTGTGCAACGATAATCTACCATCCGTGCATGGAGCGTATATGAAACCAATATGGAGTATCTTTTTATTTCTGCATAGCAAGGGGGATCTCGGAATCATCAAAAAGTGATGGTAAAGCGCATTCCCAATGGTTTTTGCATGGGTTCTAATGAGTAAGTAAGTTTCAGAGAATCTAAAATGGAGGCCACTATGTATAGCCCAAGGCCATTACCGCCATCATTCTGGTTACGGGCATAATCGGGGCGATAAAATGGTTCAAATATATGTTTTAGATGCTCTGCCGAAATTGGCTCACATTCATTTTCGACTATCAGCTTACGACCATCAGTATAAACAAAAATAGAATGTCCAGGCAAAGTGTAAGCAACAGCATTGGAGAGAATATTGGAAAATGCTCTTGCAAATGTTTTTGGGGGCAAGGTAATTGTAAAGGTTTCAGGGAAATCCTCTTGAAAGGAAATTCCATTTGCCTGAGCAATCAAGCGATATTGTTTGCACAACTCTGATAAATAGCAGTCTACGGCTAATGCTTGTGGTTCCTCCGCCGCCGTTGTGCCAAGTTTGGATGCGTCCAATACCTCTGAAATCATTTTACTGAGTCGTTCCGTTCGTTCTTTGCACAATGGCAGATATTCTTCATAATCGCTGTATTTACCAACTTTTAAGATCATATTTTCCAACATGGCATTCAATGCTGTAACCGGAGTTTTGAGCTCATGGGATGCCGAACGTAGGAAGTCGATTTTTTGCTTTTCGGCTTCACTAACCTTATCTTTTTCCTCTTGCAGATGTTCAATCGTGCTCAATAAATTTTGATATAGTTGGTTGATTTGATTTGCTAATATTCCAATCTCGTCATTGGTTGCAGTCTTACACGCTGCTTTGCGATCCAAAACAGCCATGTGATTAGTTGCATCTAAAATACCCTTGATGGGATTTGTTATTGCTTTTGAGAAAAAGTAGGCACATAAAAGTGAAACCACAATACAAATTGCTACGGTATAGGGTAATGAGCGCAATATTGTGTGGGCTATTTCTGTATTTCTTGGAATGGCAGCAGTCTTAATTGCTGATGACATCCCATCGATATAAGTTCCCTCTGATAAGACTGAATTTTCTCCCATCATCGGGGCGAGAAGATAAATCGTTCCGCTGGCAAGCATTGTTATGAGCAATAATAGCGCCAAGGTATAAATAAATATTTTGGGAAAGAGCTTTAACTTTTTCATGTTTCTACCTCAAATTTATACCCGATCCCTTTCACCGTAACAATACAATCAAGGCGAAGTTTTTTGCGTAAGTTCTTAATGTATGTATCAATGGTACGATCAATAATAGGGTAATCGTCCCCCCATAGACTATCCAGCATTTGAGATCGGGTAAGCACTAAACCTTTGTGTTCAACCAGGAGCTTTAGCAAATCAATTTCTTTTGGGGTAATGTCAATTTTCCCCTCGGGGCCTTTAGCTGTGTATCCAGAAAAATCAACTGTTACATCCCCAAAAGTCATAATATCAGGTGAAACCGTTTGCCCGCTCCGCCGTAGGAGGGCAGTAACTCGCCGCCCAAGAAGAACCATTGAAAAAGGTTTTGTAATGTAGTCATCAGCCTGTTCATCGAAACTTGTAACTTGAGTATATTCATCACCGATTGCGGTGAGCATGAGGATTGGCACAGAGCTTTTTTGTCTAATCGTATGCAACACAGCAAGTCCCGTCTTTTTAGGGAGCATAATATCCAGAATAAGCAGATCGATTTTACTGCGCTCAAAAAGTTGTAATGCTTCATCACCGTCATAGGCCGAAAGCATTCGGTGTCCAAACGATTTTAGATATTCAGAAACCGCGTCATTTGTTTGTCGGTCATCTTCCACAATCATTATTGTTGCCATGAAAACACCTCCTTATATAGTCTACCATTAACTTATGGAGTGTATATGAAATTAAATATCTTTTCCCTTTGCAAAGTGACTCTACATTAAGAGCGCAGAAAAGTTCTTAATGTATTATAGCGCATAGGAATTATTTGAGTCAATCAAAGGAATTGTATAGACATATCCAAGAAGAAAGGTGAATTGTAAAATGTAATTGGATGAATTTATATGGCAAAAAGACCTGTACCAAAATATGACTTTAAGGCGTTTGGGGCAGCCATCAAAGAGGCCCGGAAAGGGCGAAAAGAAAGCCGCAAGAAAGTAAGTGACGAGATGTATATCTCTCCCCGCTATCTTGCCAATATCGAGAATAAAGGGCAGCATCCAAGCCTCCAAATCTTCTATGAGCTTGTTGCCCGTTACAACATTTCGGTGGATCAGTTTTTCTTCCCGGACAATGAGACCGAAAAATCCACACAGCGCCGCCAGCTTGACACGCTTTTGGACAATATGAGCGATGCCGGGCTCCGAATTGTGGCAGCGACCGCAAAAGAAGTGGTGGAAGTTGAAAGCGAAAAAGATTGATTTTCTGATGAATGGTTGAACGCCGTAACCTATGGTGGTTACGGTGTTTTTCTTTGCAGAATTTCCATTGCCGTTTGCCATTTTGGATGTTGGAAATTGTAGTATTAGTAGAGGGGAAAACGGTTGGGGAGAAACGATAGCAAGCACAGCAAGCGAGTACCCGCTTGCGATTTTTGGCTTTAGGGAACCCTCCCCCTAAACCCGAAAAATGCTTGTTGGGAACATCCCAAACCCTGATACGAAAAGAGGCGAGATACCACGATGGCAAACCGAAAACGAAATATCCAGGTGAAGTTCTATGTGACCGCCGAGGAAAAGGAACTGATGGAACAGAAGATGGCCCAGCTCCAGACAAAGCGGATCGGCGCCTACCTGCGGAAGATGGCGATTGACGGATATATCATCCAGGTGGACACCAGGGACATTAAGGAGATGAACAAACTTCTGTCTGCCATTGGCCGGAACATCAATCAGATTGCCAAGCGGGTCAACGCCGGAGGCCCCACCTATCAGGCCGACATGGAGGAAATCCGGGAAAGGCTGGATCAGATATGGCAGTTACAAAGACGCATCCTATTAAGTCAACGCTGAAAGCTGCGATTGACTATATCTGCAACCCCGACAAGACGGACGGGAAGCTGTTGGTGTCCTCCTTCGGCTGCGCCGCCGAGACCGCCGACATTGAATTTGAATGGACACGCCGCCATGCCATTGACAAGGGCACACACCTGGGCCGTCACCTGATCCAAGCCTTTGAACCTGGGGAGGTCACGCCAGAGGAAGCCCACCGGATCGGCATGGAACTGGCACGGGAGGTCCTGGGCGGCAAATATGAATTTGTCCTCACCACTCACATTGACAAGGATCACGTCCATAATCACCTGATTTTCAATGCGGTCAGCTTCACCGACCACAAGCACTACCATTCCAACAAGCGCAGCTATCACGAGATACGCCGGGCCAGCGACCGGCTGTGCAAAGAACACGGCTTGTCCGTCATCGTCCCTGGCCGGGATAAGGGTAAGAGCTACATTGAGCATCAGGCCGCACAGAACGGCACCAGCTACAAGGCAAAGCTGAAAGCCGCCATCGACCGGCTGATCCCCGTATCCTCCAGCCTGGAAGATTTGCTTGCCCGGTTACAGCGGAAAGGGTACGAGATCAAGCGAGGAAAGTATATCTCCGCCAGGGCGCCGGACCAGGAGAGGTTCACCCGGCTCAAAACCCTGGGCGCCGATTACACGGAAGAAGCCGTTGTCTCCCGCATTGCCGGAGGCCTCCGCCCCTCCAGACAGCCCCAGCAGCGCAGCGGGAAGGTCAGCCTGCTCATTGACATTCAGAACAATATCAAGGCCCAGCAGAGCGCCGGATACCAGCGGTGGGCGACCATCGAGAATCTGAAACGGGCGGCCGCCACTATGAACTTTCTCACCGAACACGGCATCGGCAGCTATGAGGAATTGGTAGAACGGTGCGACGCCGTTGCCGCCGCCTCCATCCGTACCAGGGAAAGCCTGCGGGATACGGAACAGCGGATCGCCGACCTTGCCCTCCTGGGAAAGCAGCTTAACACTTATCGCAAGCTGAAACCTGTCTATGACCGATACAAGGCATCAAAAGACAAGGAAAAATTCCTGCGCGGCTTTGAGAGCGAGATTATCTTATTCGAGGCGGCAGCCAGGGAAATCAAAAAGGCCGGGCTCGCCAAACTTCCTTCCTCCGAAAAGCTGAAAGCAGAATTGGACGGACTCTCAGCCCGCAAGACCGCCCTGCAAACGGACCTTCGGAAGATACGGCAGGAGGAAAAGGAGTATGACACCCTCCGCCAGAATGTGGACGCCCTGCTGGAAAGGCCGAAGGAACAGGAACAGCAGCGGCAGCGGAGCAACGACTTGGAGTAACGGGGATTGGGCGCTTTTTACAGTCTTTGCAAAACCCCTGGGCGCATGGTTATCCGGCTGATATAATGGAACCAGGAATGGAGGTGCTGACTGTGACGAAATCCGAAGTAATCAAAGAGTTTTTCAAGAAGAGCGTGTTGCCCGTGGCGGTGGCGGCTTTGCTGTACTGCATTTTCAAATCCGCCTGCACAAAAGATGGAGTCACCGACTATGTATGGCTGTTCATCCTTTGCGGCCTGCCTTTTGGCATCCCACGGATGTTTGCCTGGATCGTGCCGGGCGGCTCTTTGGGAACCGCCCTTCCGTTGTTTCTGCTGAACTTTATTATTGGCGGAGTGATCGGCGGTTTCGTCCTGGTCTGGCGACTGCTGGTGGCTGCCTGGTATATTCCCTTGACCATCTATCGCCTATGGGACTGTGCAAAGAAAGTCCCCATGCAAAGGAGCGTGTACTATGAAGAATAGAGCGTGGAAATACTGTCGCCAGGCAGGATATGATGGAGATGACTGCGGAATACGGACACAGGAACTTTGGATCAATCAGTATATCTCCAAACATGGGCTTGTTTCTGTTGGTGAAAGCAAAGTTTTTGAAAGCGGAACAACCATAAACCGCCCCAGCCTTCAGGAGCTCATTCAAAAGGCAGAGGAACATGCTTATGATATTTTGGTCGTATCCGCTCTTGACCGTTTGGGGCGGGATTTATGGTCCGCTATGGAATATACAAAAAAGCTCCTGCGTATGGGAATCAGAATAATTTCCGCAAATGACAACACCGAAATCACCGAGAGGGATTTTGAAGAGATGGACAATTTTATAAAATCCATTTGCGAATGATCCACTATGGAAATGTGGAAAACGGCCGCTCCACCGATGGAAAACAAATATTTACGTCCCGATGGAAAAGCTGCCAGCTTTCCCACAGACCGCAAACACCGTTTCCCACAGCTCCGCCCCTTGACCGTTTACACACATTCCCACAGCGCCTACTACTGCTGCTGAAAATGAGCGCCATCACCGAAATGATGATGGCGCTCATTCTTTATCTCCGTATCCTTCTTCAGCAAGATTAAGTATATTCTTTTTTTCTTTCTGCGCATAGCGCATGGTCCAAGTGGCATTCAAGAATCTGTGAAAATCCAGTAATATCAACGGCTTGTAAGCAAGGCTTTTATCCAAATACTACTTCAGCGGTGAGTAAATGAGGCCACAACGAGATAAACCGTGTCAAAGGCCAGCAGCATCCACAGGGCGGGATTGCTCCACACGCCGCTACTCCCGCCGGCCTGACTTCTCTCGCGCTTCCGTCCCCGTCTTTTCAGCAGCAGGCGGATCCCTCCTGTCACTGCGATCACCACCGAGACAAACACCAGAGCCAGGATAGCCAGGGCACCAGGAGTGCCCGCCTGGCGCAGTAGCGGCAGCGCCTCAGCAATGCTGTTTCCGGCGATGTGCAGTCCGATGGACGTCCCCAATCCGTAGTGCAGGGCCGCATAGCCGAAAATCAATCCGCACCAGAAGGCGGACAACCCCTGATAGAGATCGTGGTGCATCAGCCCGAAGCACAGGGCCGACAGTAAAATGGCCTGCCGCGCACCCCCTGGCAGCAAGCGGCGCAGCACCACTCCTCGGTAGATCAGTTCCTCAAGGACAGGACCGACTATACAAATATATATTGCCAGCAGCGGTGTGGCGATTTCTTCTCCCACTGCCGCCGCTTGGGCGGTGAAGCCAACCAGGTTCCACACCCGCTCTAGAACGGGAGTAAGTACCATGACGGCAAGATTTCCACTCAGCGCCACACTTATGAGAAAAACCAGCGTGCCCAAAGAGGCCTTCTGGGAAGAGAAGTGAGGGGCTTCGCCGCTCACTAGTGAGGACCAGAGCAGGGGGATCGCCGATGCCACCGCGCAGCTAAGGAGCAGCACGATACCCTCCGGCAAGCCGGGAACAGAAGACAAAAGTTTTTGCAGTAACCCAAACAGCACGCTGTATGCGAATAAGCTGCACCACAGCCATGTCAAGCTGTGTAGCGGGGGAATCTTTTTGTTCATAACAACCTCCCATGCGGCCTTGGCCGCAAAATTTGGCCTAATTATAGCATATTCCCGTCGATTTGCGGGCAGCTTTAACAAATTTTAAGCTTTTTTTAAGCTTTTTTAAAATAGCTCCATCACCAAACGCACGGCTGCCGAGCTCATTCAGTACATCGAGGTTTATCCTGCGGTCAAGGAGAACAGAATCACCAAAACTGCATTGGATCCTTTGAGGTACCGGATTGCCGGAAAATCCCCGAGCGGGACATTCTTTTGGAAACGAGAAAAGGCGTAGCATTAAGCTACGCCCCCGCACAGATCTCTATAATAAACTTGGAAATAAAAAAATGCGGAGTATCATCAGCAGACCTTTTCAGATCCTTTAATGATACTCCGTATGGTCTGATAAGCTCCACCGCCTGTATGATCCACATAGAATACAACGAGATTGCTTCGCTTCACCATCTGCCGATTGCGAATTTGGAAAGCACCTTTCGGGTGGCTGCTGGCCGCGCTGCCGCATATTTCGATTTCATCATAATAGGCTTCAAAGTTTTCCATATTGTTGCGCAGCTCCGCCGTGGGATATGGCAGTATCCAAATCAAGGAACTGTTGTCATCCCGAACAAGCCGCTGCTGGCGTTTGACAGTGGAGGAAACGATCTGGTCAAAATCTCCGTCCCGTCCGACCAGGAACTCCACATACTCCTTTTCCAAAAGCAGCGCATGAACCAGCGCCTCCACACGATCCTCCGCCTCACGAAACTCCGGGATGATCCGGTGTACAAAAAAACTAACGGTAAATATGTTCACGGTTTTATCTTCGCCATTTTCAAGCCAGCCTCTCCAACAAAGTAAATAATCTACTTCTCATTATATGCATATATTGACTTAAAGTAAATAATCCTCTAATTTGTTTCAATTATAATTTACCTGCTTTGTTGGTAGCATAATATCAGGAGGTGATATTATGCAGACGGAGTTTCCAGAACGCTATATCACTCTGGGCTTGAAGATCGCATATTACAGGAAAAAGGCGGGGCTGACACAGGAGGTCCTTGCGGAGAGGATCGGGAAAAGTGTCAACTTCGTTGGTCAGGTAGAAGGGACGGGTACGATCCGTGGCGTATCTCTTGAAACACTGTTCAAGATCGCCCAAGTGCTGAAAATCTCGCCCTCCAAGCTGTTAGAGGATGACTAATCGACTGCGACGCAGCCAGAACAAAAAAAGAATGGGAGCGCCAACATCGGATAACTGCATCCGATGTTGACGCTCCCATTTTGCTTGATAAAAGGTGAAAATCCGGCGTTTTTCCTATGCAGAAACGCCTTCCTGCCCCACATAGGAAATCATACTGCCCCTACATGGGAAAGCCAACACAGGCAGTTTTTTGACCCACTTTGAACCCTAATTCCCGCACTTTTTGGAACGGCGGGAAAGATAGTGCGGACAGGACAACACCACCGCCCGGAAACTCTGCTTGCAGGGATGGACGCAGCCTTTGCAGAGCTTGTTATACTGACGCCTGCCGTTCTCGCCCAGGAAGAACGACCATTCCAGACGCCATTTCTTGCTCCGGCTCATAAGTCACCCAACTCCGGGGGCTTCTTCTGCGGGGCAGGCTTGTCCAGGCATTTCCGTTCCGCGCACTCCCGTTTTGCATCCTCCAGCCGCTCCCGGATAGAGGGCTTTTTCTCCGGCGTGGTCCTGCGCGCCTCGGCCTGGGCTTTCTCCAATTCCTCACCACGGCGGCCGTTGTTGATGATCCCATCGATCATCCCATAGTCGTCCTCCAGGGTCATTTCCGCTGTGCGCAGCGGGCTTTCCGATTCCACGGGGACAGACACGATTTGCCCGTTGATGCTGGCAAACAGCTCCGGCCGCTTGAATTGCTCGGTGTACTTCTGGATCATGTCTAGGGGCAAGGACGCGAAACTCTCCGGCCCCAGGCCCACCACCAGGAAGGTGCCCGCCACAATGTCGTAAATCTCCCCATGCTCGTCCCGGAGGGAACGGTTCAGGTCCAGACCAATGAGCTTGCCTTCATCGTTCAGCACCAGCCCCACCGGATCGTCAAAGGGATAGGAGGCGGCAATGTCGCCGCCCACCTCCGCTTGCAGCGCATGGAGGCCGGGGTCGATCTCCTTCACATAGGGCTCCTTCATGGGCTCCACCACCAGGACGGTCAGCTTCTCCGGCGCGGTATGTTCGGGGGCGTCTCCGCTGGGGATGGCAAAGGCACGGCTGCCATTGGCCATGATAAAATACTTCCCGTCCTCAGACTCATGGTGAAAACCGTATCCGGCCGCCTCCATCTGTTCCCGGTTCATATCCGTCACATGGAAGGTACCCCTGGGGGTCCGCACCGTCTCGCCGGTCTCCCGGTCGTCCAGGGTGGGCGCCGCTTGCTGCCCATACAATTCCGACTCATACTCCCGGTTTGCCTGCTCCGCAAAGGCCAGCATCTCGTCCACATGGGACTGATTCGGGTTTTCAATGGCCTCCCGGATCACCTGCGGGTCCACATCCAGAAATTCCTCATAGCCGGTGGCGTCCTTGAACTTCTCGATCTGCGAAGGCAGATAGTCCTCCTGGGTCTGCCCCAGGGCGGCCAGCTTCTCGTCCAGGGCAGAGATACGCCCGGCCATCAGATTCTCGTAGATTTCTTCCTTTGCCGCGTGTTCCTCCGGGTGCTCGGCGGCGTACTGCGGATCGTGCTGCCGGAAAAACTCGTCCATATCGTAGGCAAGGTCCATGGCCCATTCCGTAACTTCTTCTTCGGGGATGTCATCCTGGAAGGTCATCACCCGGTATTCCTCCGGGATGCTGCCACGCTCGCCATCGTAATACTCATGGAAGCTGTCCCCGGTGTCCCGCACATAGCCAAGGTCGGTGAACTGGCCGCTTTCCTCCAGGGCGATGTCCCGCCCGTAGGCCTCATAGTCGATGTAGTTGCGCAGATGCTCCGGCACCTGCATGGCATCCAGTTCCTCGATGTAATACCGTCCCAGATCGTCGTGGTCGTGGATGTCGGGGTAAACGTCGTAGCAGTCCAGGTTCTCCGTCAGGTTGATAAGTTCCTGGATGCTGCCCGTGTGGTCGCCGATCTCCATAGCAGCCTGGAACCGCTCATATTCATCCTGGCTCATATCATCCAGTTTGGAGGCCAGGTAGTTCAGTTCATCCAGGTTGGCATACTCGCCCAGCAGGTCATAGAGGCCGTCCACATAGCAGTCGTAGTCCGTGATGAACCATTCCTCATAGGTCTGCCCGAATTCGTCTTTCGCACCAATCCCGATGCGCTCAAAGACCTTTTTCAGTTCCTCCGCCGTGGTGGGGAACTTCACCCATTCACCCACAAGGGCACCCTCGTTGTACTTGCCCAGGTTGGTGATGAAGGCGGCAAAGGGATAATCTTTGTCATAGTCATAATGGGGCATAGCGACATCTCCTTATCGCTCCGGCGCAGGCTTTTCCCGATGGGGCTGCGCCTTGCTCTGATTGGCACATTCCTTCCGGCTCTGTTCCAGCCGCTCTTTGATGGAGGGTTTTTTCTCTGTCTGTCTCTCCCTGGGGCGCTCATGTTCCCACTCGTCGCCGGAGAGGGTGAGATACCCTTTACTGGTGAAGCACCCCTGTTCCTCCTGCATGGCATGGTTGCCAAAAGGAACGGGATCAATGGCGTCCAGTAGCTCCGGGGGCAGAAGGACGTCCAAATGCTGCGCCAGATAGCGCCAGCCCACATCCTCCACCTTGCTGATGTTGGGCTCCAGGACAAAATACTCGGTGTTGGCGGGGAACTCCCGGAACTGTTCCAGAGTGGTCAGGCGATAAGTCGACTCCTGGACAGCGGCCAGGAGGTCACGGTCCTCAGGGGAAAGTCCGGCAAGAACCTGGGCCGCTGCCTCCAGTTCGCTTGCGTCACCGCCTGCAGGGAGCAGCGGCTTTAAATGCTCCATGAAGTTGACCTCGGTTTTACTTTTTGCCATGCACACCATCCTTTCGTTTGGGAAACTCCAACTTGAAGTTGACATACTTGCCGCCGGTATCGTCCAGGATCACCACGGCGTCATAAGTATCCTGCGGTCAACGTCTACCTGTCGTTTTCCGCTATGACATACGGCGAATACAACCATCCTGCGTCGCCGGGTCGAGTATCCCGCCTCGGACTGCCCTTAAAGCAGTTTAGCCTTGTTCCTCGTTCACAATGTTGCGTCTTGCCGCTCAGTCGTGGGTAGATGGTTTCCCCAACTTGCGACGTTTCCGGTACGCTATTGTCCCCCTTATGGTTTCCCCCCGGGGTAAACCGGCTGACGCTAAAGTGACGCTTTTTCAGCGCCTTTGATACTTTTCTTTACCGGCTTGCCAAAGCCGGATTCCCAAAATGCCCGCGCACCGCCTGCGGATGACAAGCGGCGCTTCTGGACGCGCGATACACCTCAATCATTCTGCCGTAGATCACCAGGAAGATGCAGATGGAAAGTATCTGCGTACACAGCCCCACGAACACGCTCTGGAACCACAGCCCCAGCAGGGCGCCCACGCTCCAGTCGGCAAGCTGGGTCTCCAGATCGCCCACCACGCCGGAAATGTCGATGCCCGCATCCGAGATGATGACCCCCGCCGACTGGCTGACCACATTCTGCGCCACATCGAACACCGCCATGACGATGTTCCAAGTGTTGGTGACAATCAGTACCGCGCAGAAGGTCTTAAAAATCCACTTGAAGAAAATCCGGGTGTCGAAGTCGTGGAGGTTGTTCTTCTCGATGATGAGCTGAATCAGTTCGTAGCACATGACGAAGGTAAGGATGATGCCCGCGATGGGGACGATTACCGTCTCCGAAAGGTTGCGGATCATATTGAAGATGCTGCTGTTCCAGGCGGCGGGCGTCATGCCGACCTCCCCGGCAATCTCGCCCACCTTTGTGTTCAGGGTATCAAACATCCCGGTCAGGTTTGAAATGATACCGTCAATGAGCAGTTCCTTGAACCACTCCTGGATCATATCCAATATCAAGGGAGATCACCTCCTTTGCGGGGGCTCCCGCTATGAAGCGAAAGCCCCCGCCGGGTTTGGAGCAACATCAGGTAGTGGACAGCAGACCGGACAGCAGGGGGATCAGGGTGATGCCGATGAGGGCAACGCCGCCGCCCGCCATGAGCTGTTTTATCCCCAATTAGGTGTAAAACTCTGCTCGATGGCGGGCGGCGGCGTACAAAAAATCTATAT
>ERZ506950.280-NODE-280-length-41818-cov-205.532122_pt1 | contig 41818 bp, 64 predicted proteins | sample MGYA00512897_ERZ506950 | MGnify/ENA metagenome assembly ERZ506950
ATCCAGAAAACATCGCCCGCAAGCCCCGCTGGACGGAGCAGGAGGTGGAGAGGGCGAAGGCTATCAAAGTGCTATATCCAGTTGTTAAAACATTGGCATACGTTGATATAGTGGGACAGACATTTTACATGTATGATGACGAAGACAACTATAAGGGCAGTCTTGATAACCTTGATGAAACGTTTCCTACGCTGAGGAGCATAAGGCGGGCCACATTGGACGAGATCATCGGAGGTGCCCAATGATTTCCTTGAAATGCCCTGATTGCGGGTTCTTTTTCAGCGTAGACTTTCCTGACGATATTTCCGAAGATGAACGGGTCGAACTGTATACCTGCCCTTGCGGAGCAATGATGGAGGAAGTTCCGTTCAGTATGGATTATATACCAACAATCGGAGGTGCCAAATGACCAGAGAAATACTTTTCAAGGCCCAACGGCTGGATAACGGCGAGTGGGTGGAGGGAAACATTGTGGATGTCCCGGAAGATGCCGACTTTATGCCCGGAGCGTACATTCTACCGCGGCTGGTATCGGCCAGGGCAGACCCGCCCACAAAAGGAATCATGCTCGGCGGTTTCTTTGAGGTTGCCCCCTCCACGGTCTGCCAGTACACCAACATCGACATACGGCGAGAAGCGTGGCCGTCATCCGAAGTACACAAGATTTTTACCGGCGATATGCTGGGCGAATGGGGCGAGGACGAGGACGGAAACGAATGTGTCTGTATCCTCGGCGTTGTGACCTATTGGGAAGACGAAGGGCGCTATGTATTGGCAGACGAGAACGGGTTGTGTAACGACTGGACGCTGGAGGACAAGGCGAAGCCGGAGAATTGGCCCAATCTCATACACGGAGGCAACATCCACGACGGGGAGGGCGGACAGCATGAGGAGTGATAGCCCTTGAACGAGTTTCCGGAGAGGCTGAGGAGACTACGGGAGTCCGTGCGGCCAGTGCGGAGCATGACAGTCACATCACAATTGATGGGATTGAGCCCGGATGCTCTCAGGAAATATGAGCGCGGGGAAGTTGAACCAAAAATGACGGCGCTCAAGTTGATGGCGGCATATTATCACATCACCCTAGACGAACTGTGCAAGACGGAAGACGAGTAACCTTTTATAATCTCATAGAAAATATTGCGGATTCATAAGGTTTTATGAGCGAACAGAAATATGTATGCGAAAATGGGAGTGTGGGAGCGTGTGCCCCTGCGCTCCCATTCTCTTTCATTCCCCTTCCTCCTTCACACGGATGGGGTGGCGGCGGTGCATCTGCCGCCACCCCATCTGTGTGCAATATGCCGCCGGTCGAACACCACCCCACTATTCGGGGCATGAGGGGTCGCACCCTTCGGGCGGCGAATGACGGTGGAAAGACACTACACCAGACTGCCGGAGCGTCTAGGCGCTGGGAAGAGTAAGACGCGAGCCGCCTGTCATGGAGGCGGAAGCGGTGGCAGCTATGACCTGCCCCGGCGCTATCCCGCTGAAAACTGCCCTGCGAGTGGCTAATCATGATGTCGCCGCCGAGACCAGGGTGTGTCAATCTAAGCGAGACGGCGCAAATATGCCATCTTAGCTCAACTGGTAGAGCAACCGTCTTGTAATCGGTAGGTTGGAGGTTCGATTCCTCCCGGTGGCTCCAGAGATGCCCGGTGTATGCCGGACAAAGCATCATCTTGTGGTGGTGCTTTATATGCCGAGTGCAGCAGCAGAAGCGAAAGCGGCGGCCATGGACAACGCCGTGGACGTGTGGCGGCTCAATACCGCCTCTCGGCTCCAAACGCAGATGGAAAGCAAAAGAGGCACTGCGCGATTAAATTAAATGCCAATGGGCGGCTGGACAACCTACTGTCCGCCATATGCCGCTCCTCGCCGCTTGAGGCGGGCGGTGGCACCACAAGCGCACGAGCTGGAGAGGGCAAAAAAGCCGCCCCAGGAGGGGCGGCAGGATTAGCTCAGAATTTCTTTCAGCTTGTCCAAATTCCAGGCATTGGGGCTGACCTTGCCGCTCTCCCAGCGGGATATCACGGCCTGGTTAACGTCCATCGCATCCGCAAGTTGGGCTTGAGTCAAGCCTTTGGCCTTTCTGGCGGCGGCAATATCAAACTCGACAGACGCAAGGGGACGCTTGCCTTTACCGGCAAAATAGCCTAACTGCCAAGCCCCCTGCATTTCAAGGGGCTGGAACTTTTCAGACCCTCCCTCCACGGGCGGGTCAATGCTGGTGATCTCGCAAAGCGCCTCAGCAACCTGCCGGTCGAGATCCCTCTTTAGGAGGCCAAGCCTGTGAGCATCAGAAATGACTCTGGCGAGTGCTGTATACGGGCGCTGAGCGGCAAGGGTGAGATCCCCTCCGATCTCCTGCGGATATGCCGCCGCGTTGAGCCGACCGAACACCCAGCCAAACACGTATGCTTCTCTGTTTGTCATCAGCAACCGACCTCCTTGAAATAACGGTATTCCATTTCGTCATAAACATTGACCTTGATCTCAACCTTGCTGTCAGGATACTGGGAGGCATAACGAGCGGCACAATCCTCGGCTCCCTTCTTGTCGTCCATATAAGCACCCATCATCCAGCCGTCTTTGCAAACGCAATATTCATAGTGTTTCATGACTTTACCTCCTATATTGTTCCTTTTACTTTTTATGACTTAATTATATCATAAAATATGATATTGTCAATACATATTATGAAAAATATTTTCCGCCCCGCAGTTGCAGGAGACGGGGGAGGCCCCAACGAGAGGAAACGCATGGCGGGATATTCCCCCGCCGCCTCTCAAACAAAAGATCAGGGCTAGGCCGACGGGCCGAAAAGGGAGGTGCCACCTTACTCCCCTGCCCTGAGTCAACATAAAGGTGGGAAGCAAAATAGAAAGGGTGGTATCTACATGAACGAACTAATCAAAGTTGACTTTAGCGGCGAACAGCCAGCAGTATCAGCGCGGGAACTCCACGAGTTTCTAGAGGTAGAAACACCGTACCACAAGTGGTTTCCCCGTATGTGCGAATATGGATTCGCTGAAAATGAGGATTACGCAGTCACGGACATTTTTGTCCATAACCCCGCTGGCGGCCCTCAGAGCATGAAAGATGCCGCCGTCTCTATCGATATGGCCAAGGAGATCTGCATGCTCCAGCGGAACGAGAAGGGGAAGATTGCCCGGAAGTATTTCCTCCAATTGGAGAAGGATTGGAATAGCCCGGAAAAGGTAATGGCCCGTGCGCTCCAGATAGCAGATCGAAAGATTAAGATGCTGGAGGCGGAGAAGGAGACTAACCGACCGAAGGTGCTGTTTGCGGACTCCGTGGCTGCCTCCAATACATCCATACTGGTTGGAGAGCTGGCAAAGCTCCTCAAGCAGAATGGGGTGGACACTGGGCAGAACCGTCTCTTTGACTGGATGCGGAACAACGGATATCTGATCCGCAGAGAGGGCACGGATTACAACATGCCCACACAGCGCTCGATGGAATTGGGCCTGTTTGAAATCAAGGAAACCAGCATTACACATGCAGATGGGCACGTTACAGTAAACAAGACTCCGAAGGTGACGGGGAAAGGGCAGCAGTTTTTTATCAACATGTTTCTAGGTTAACAACCCACACGGGTGTATCGCTTAACAGGCTGTGAAGGACGGGGTTATCACATATGGCGTAATACCCCTTGCTTTAGCCGTGGGGAGTGTCAAGGTGTTTCAGCGGAGAGAAAGTAGGTGGGAAACATGAACTGGAAGCGCGAAGCAATCGACAAGCTGAAAAACTACGAGGCGCATCAAAAGGCCCTGGAAACCATCCCCAAGGAAATCAGGCGACTGGAGATAAACTATGCCAGCATCCGCAGCGCAACCACTGACAGCACCCCGGTTTCCGGGGGCGGGAGCACCAGGGAGGATGTCATGTTGTCCAATATCATCCACCGGGATGAACTGAACCGGCGGTTGCAGGAATCTAAACTGTGGGTGGATGTTGTGGATGCAGCCCTTGGGGCCTTGGGCGATGAAGAGCGGTTAGTGCTGGATCAGTTTTACATCCACCAGGCTCGCGGTGCCGTGCGGGAGTTGTGTGAGCGCCTGAACCTGGAGAAGAGCGCAGTCTATGACCGCCGAGACAAAGCCCTACGGCATTTTACTCTGGCGCTCTACGGCGTGACAGAGACAGAGTGAAAAAGTCCGGAAAAAAACCGGAAGACTTTTTGCGATTCCCGTGCTATAATAATACCATGCAAAATTGTGACACAGCCAGAACCATGAGGCCTCCCAAAGTGGGGGCCTCTGCTTTTATCCAGGAAATGGGGGTAGCAATGGGCATCACGGTTCAGATAAGCGATGTGCAGGCGCTTAGAAGGAAACTCAAGGCGCTGGAGAAGGCCCCGCAGAAGGTCATAAACAGCACCATTGGAGATATGAAGAAGCGCGTGCCTGGCTGGATTGCCACTGAGGTTTCACAGAAGTACGGTGTCAAAAAGGCTGAGATTACAGGTCAAAAGATCGGAAGAGTAAGGGTGAGGGGTGAAAGCCTTGAAAACGTCCAGATTACCTATACCGGGCGCGTGCTGACGCCCACGCATTTCTCCATGTCGCCAACAGCTCCAAAAGATGGGAGCTATACCTTAAAGGCCACCATCATCAAGGGCCAGCGTTCCACCATGGGCAAGGTCAAGAAGATGACCAAAAAGCAGCGGGCAGCACTCGGAAAGAACTTCCGAGGAGAGGGTACCCGCTCTAGCGACCACTCTCCCATCATGCTCATGCATACAGGGGCCGGTTCGGTGGACAAGACCCAGTATATCCCGTTCCAGCGTAAGAGCAAGAACAGGAGTGACGTGCAGGCCATCAAGACCATATCCCTTCCGCAGATGGTCAGCAGCGAGAGAACAGCGCTGAACATCCAGAAGGCCATTGACGAGAACCTGGAGAAGCGGCTGGATCATTATATGAACAGGTACATGGGTTCATGATATGGCCGGGTTGCCACTGGGGCTACTGGGGGCGTTGCCCTATTGCTGCCCTCGCGTGCGCGAGTTATACCACATAACTTCTTAGTTGTGTGTATAGAGCATTTGCTTTGTGAGGCCGCAGGCGATCCTATGACGGCTCTTTTTCTGTGCTCATCACAGGACACCAGAAAGAAGGATAAACGGCGTAGCGGGGCGGTAAATGGGTAATGCGGGTGTTTTGTAGGTACTTCTGGCGGATATTTTTGCCTGTGGTGCTGGCGAGCCCAAGAATTTTCTAGTTTTTGACTTTGGTTTTTGGGCGCTGTCGGTAGGAGGTGATACGCATGGAGACAAAAGTAGAATATCGGACATCCGCACAGGTCGCTAAGGTATTCCGTATGACATCGAAGAATGTGCAGAGGCTTACGGCTGATGGAATACTTGAAACGGTAGAGACGCCGAAGGGACGGCGTTATGACTGGGATAAGACTGTAGAGAGGTACATCATTTACCTGTCGGAGAAGGCAAATGGGAGGGAAAAGAAGCAGACAACGGCTGAGCTGGAGGAGGCGAAGCTGCGGGCTGAGGTGGACATCAAGGAGGCCAAGGCCAAGGCGGCACAGATGGAGCTGAAAGAGCTCCAGGGCAAGATGCACAGGGCAGAGGATGTGGAGGCCATTGTGACCGACCACGTCCTTTTTTTGCGCTCCATGCTCATGGCCATGCCGGGCAAACTGGCTGTTGATCTGTCCGGAACCCACACAGCCCCAGAACAGGCCGACCGAGTGAAACGGGAGGTCTATTATCTTCTGGAGCGCTTGGCTGAATACCGCTATGACCCGGAGGAATACAAAGCGCGTGTGCGGGAAAGGAAGGGGTGGAATGAGCGTCACGGAGACGACGAGACCGACGATTAAGAATCGTCGGCTTCGGCCCGTTGACCGCACCTTCATCCGGGCCTTTTCGAGTTATACGCCGCCCGCTGATCTAACGGTCAGCCAATGGGCGGAGCAGTACAGAGTCCTATCCCGCGAGAGCAGCGCCGAGGCTGGGCCTTGGCGCAACGCCAGGACGCCATATCTGGTAGAGCCAATGGATGCTTTCTCAGACCCCCGCGTCCGGCGGCTGACCATGGTTGCGTCCTCCCAGGTGGGCAAGTCCGAGTTCATCTTGAACTGCATCGGATACGCCATCGACCAGGATCCCGGCTCCATGTTATACATCCAACCCAACATTGATGATGCAAAGAAATTCTCCCGGCGTCGTATTGCCCCCATGGTGCGGGACTGCCCAACGCTCAAGCGGAAGGTGGCCGACGCCAAGGGACGGGACAGCGCCAACACCGTGCAGGAGAAGTCCTTCCCTGGTGGGGCCCTGTCCATCATTGGCTCCAACTCTCCGGCGGCCTTGGCGTCAACGCCTGTCCGGTACATATTTGGCGACGAGCGTGACCGCTGGGCGCTGTCGGCAGGCACAGAGGGCGACCCCTGGAAGCTGGCTGACGCCCGTACCATCACCTACTACAACGCCAAGCTCGTGGATGTATCCACCTGTACCGTAAAGGGGGCGAGCCCAATCGCGGACGCCTTCGACGACGGCACACAGGAAAGATGGAAGCACCAGTGCCCCCATTGTGGGGAATGGCATGAGATAGATTTTGACGACATCAAGTTCGACTTTGAGACCTTCAAAGCAGGCCGGAAAACGGATTACAAAGTGACGGGCGTCTGGTGGTGCTGTCCGTCCTGCGCCTGCATCTCAACCGAGGAGGAAATGCGGCGCCAGCCTGCACGATGGGAGGCAGACAGCCCGGATGCCATACACAAGGGGCACCGCTCCTTTTGGCTCAACGGGTTTGCATCCCCATGGCAGCCATGGGCGAAGATTGTTTATGAGTTCCTGGACGCCAGGAAAGACCCGCGCAAGCTCCAGGTGGTCTATAACACCAAGCTGGGCAAGCTGTGGGAGGATCGCGGCGGCCTGGCGAGCGAGGACGACATGCTGGCCCGCCGGGAGGACTACGGAACTAGGGCCGACGGCTCCCCGGTAGAATTGCCGGAGGGCGTTCTGGTGCTTACCTGCGGCGTGGATACCCAAGACGACCGCCTGGAGTATGAGGTGGTCGGTTGGGGGCACTACGGTGAGAGCTGGGGCATCAAGAAGGGCGTCATCATGGGCGACCCGAACGACGATGAAGTGTGGCTCCGGCTTGACGACGCAGTAGAGCACGTCTATAAATTTGAGAGTGGACGCGGGCTGACCGTCTCCCTGACCTTCGTGGATTCCGGCGGCCACAAGACACAGAGCGTCTATAAGCAGTGCCGGGCCCGGATGGGCAAGCGCGTCTTTGCTATCAAGGGCAAGGGCGGCGATGGGGAACCGTACACACGCCCGCCGTCAAAGGTCAAGATCGTTGTCAATGGGCGAACACTTGGGGAAACGTGGCTCTACACCATCGGCGTGGACGCCGGTAAGGCGGACATCCTCAAAGGCTCTCTGTTGGTGCTGGAGCCTGGCCCGAAATATTGTCACTTCAATCGGGCTCCAGAGGCCGGGTATGATTACCGATACTTCACCGGCCTTATGTCCGAGGTGCAGGAGGAGACGCTGGAGCGGGGCCGCAAGCGGACGGCCTGGAAGGTGCTTAAAGGGCACGAACGCAACGAACCGCTGGATTGCCGGAACTATGCCCTTGCCGCCCTTCGGGTGCTCGACCCGGATATGGACGCCGTGGAGCGCCGCCTGAAGGGGGCTCCTGAGCAGAAAGCGGTGCAACCGCAGAGGACACGCAGGCGCGGGGCCGTGAGGCGGCAGACCGCGGCGGATGATTGGTAAAGAGAGTAGTGCGGGCAGCGTCGGGAGGCCGGCGCTTTTTCATGCCAGGAAGGAGGAAAATATGGCAAGTAGCACCGTTATTGAGAGCCGTCTGGAGTTCCGGCGGAAGGCGCTGGAGCAGGCCCAGGCGGCCTATCTGGCCCTATTAGGCGGACAGGTCAAGAGCTATGCCATAGGCGGCAGAAACCTCACCCGTCTGGACTTGCCCCAGCTTGAGGACACCATCGACAAGCTGGAGAAGGAGATCGGCGAGCTGGAGGCTGTCCTGCGCGGCGGGAAGCGCCGCAAGGCTGTGGGGGCCATCCCCCGCGATTGGTAACGGTTGAACGCCTTCTGGCTTCAACATACATGCTGGTCATGGGTCAGGGGCGGGGGTCTCCTCCTTCCTCCGCCCCTGACCGCCGGTAAAGCTGAACAGAAAGGAGGAGGTGCAAGTGGAACAGAAAGGAACGGCTGGCTCACACGAAATATCCCACATGAGGGTGCAGAACAAGGGGTATTCCCACGGCGGGGCCAGCCATACCAAGAAGGCGCTGAAAGGCTTCACGGTGGAGAGCGGGAGTCCGTCGGAGGACATCAACGCCAACAACTACACCTTGCGGCAGCGCTCCCGCATCCTGTACCAGACTGCTCCCATCGCCACGGCGGCGCTGAAACGGCAGCGGACAAATATTGTCGGCCCTGGCCTGCGTCTGAAATCGACCATCGACCGAGAGATCTTGGGCCTTACCCAGGAGCAGGCGGCGGCATGGCAGCGGGCGGTGCAACGGGAGTTCGCCCTGTGGGCCAACAACAAGCGGGCATGCGACGCCACCGGCGTCAACAACTTCTACGGGATGCAGCAGCTTGTGGCGCTGTCGTGGCCCATGAGCGGCGACGTGTTCGCTCTGGTGAAGCGGGCGGCAGTGACGCCGTTGGCTCCGTACTCCCTGCGGTTGCACCTGATCGAGGCAGACCGTATAAGGACGCCAGAGGTGACCGGCGGCGACGCGGTGAGGAGTAATCCTCTACTGACCGACATCACCACGGCCAAGATGCCAAACGGAAACACCATCTATGACGGTGTGGAGGTCGACCCGAGCGGGGCCATCGTGGCCTACCACATCGCCAACACCTACCCCAACCAATGGGATGGGGAGCTGACCAAGTACACGCGGGTGGAGGCATACGGCAAGGCCACCGGCCTGCCCAACATCCTGCACATCATGGACACGGAGCGCCCGGAGCAATACCGGGGTGTCCCATACCTGGCTCAGGCCATTGAGCCGCTGCTTCAAATGCGGCGCTATACCGAGGCGGAGATCATGGCCGCAGTGGTGCAGGCATTCTTTACTGCCTTCATAACCACCGAGGCGGGGGCGTCGGATATGCCCTTCAACGAGGTTGGCGGAGACGGCGTGCCGGAGGTCAGCCGAGATCCCAATGAGTACGAAATCGGAGTCGGAACCATCAACATCCTGGAGCCTGGCGAGGACGTAAAAATGGCAGCCGCAACCCATCCCAACGGCGGCTTTGATGTGTTCATGCGGGCTATGTGTGAGCAGGTGGGCGCAGCCTTTGAGATACCAGCTGACCTGCTGCTGATGTCCTTCAACTCCAGCTATTCCGCCTCCCGTGCGGCACTGCTGGAGGCGTGGAAGGGGTTTCGGATGCGCCGGGAGTGGATGACGGACGACTTTTGCCGCCCGGTCTATGAGCTGTGGCTGACGGAGGCCGTGGCTCGTGGGCGCATTTCCGCTCCCGGGTTCCTGACCGACCCCATCGTCCGGCAGGCGTACCTTGCCAGTGAATGGATCGGGCCTTCTCAGGGGCAGCTTGACCCGACGAAGGAGGTCGCTGCAGCTGTGACGGCCATTGAAAACGGCCTATCCACCCGAGAAGCGGAGGCCATCCGAATCAACGGCAGCGAGTACGCGGCCAACGCGGACAAGCTGGCCGTGGAGAACGAGCTGCTGCGCAGGGTCAATAGCGCAGGACAGGCTTCGCAGGCTGCGGAAGAACCCCCGGTGGACACCAGGGAGGAAGGAGAAGAGGAAGAAACCAATGCTGAAACCTAGCAATCGGGGGCTTTTGAAGCCCTACAATATCGTCATCGACGAGGGCAACAATACGGCCCGTATCGACATGTACGGCGAAGTAGTCGCCGGCCATCCGGTGGATTGGTGGACAGGTGAGCCCATCCCCGGCAACTTCATCGCTCAGGACGAGTTCTTGAAGGACTTGGCCGAGCTGGAGGGCAAGGATGAGGTGACCGTCCACATCAACAGCGTTGGCGGGGACATGTACGCAGGCATCGCAATCTATAACCGGCTCAAGGGGCTGGCGGCGCACGTTACGACCATCAATGACGGTCTGGCGGCGTCCGCCGGCTCTCTCATTTTCATGGCCGGAGACGACCGCAAGATGCACGCGGGCAGCAACCTCATGATCCACGGGGCCGCCGGCTTCCTGTACGGCTACTACCAGGTGCAGGACTTAAGAGACGCGGCCAAGCAGATGGAAGCCCACAACAAAGCGGGGGTGAACATATACGCCGAGCGTACAGGCCGGGACAAGGCGGAGATCAATGCCCTGGTGGAGGCCGAAACCTGGATGACAGGCGAGGAGGCCGTGACGGAGGGCTTCGCCACCGAGACCATCACAGACGAGGCCGAGCCGGTTGAGATGAAGCTGGCCCCGGACAAGTCCGTGGTCATGGTCAACGGATATCCAGTGGCCGCCCGCTGCATGGGCAGGGTGCCCGATAACGTGCCGGTCATGAGCACCGAGGAGTGGGCGCAGATGTCCACGCCGAAGAGCGCCAGAGAGACGCCGGGCTCCCCGGTTCTCAATAAGAAAAATGGAGGTAAAGACATGGAAATCAAGAACCTTGACGAGCTCCGCGCCGCCTATCCTGACCTGCTGGCGCAGGCGGAGAACGCCGCCCAGGCCAAGGGCGTGGCGAGTGAGCGTGCCCGCATCCAGGGCATCGAGGACATCGAGGCCGCCATCGGCGACGCTGAGATGGTGAAGAACGCCAAGTATGGCGAAAAGCCCATGAACGCCGAGCAGTTGGCATTCGCGGCCATGAAGAAGCAGGCGGCGGTCGGCATGAGCATGCTCGCCAAGCTGGACGAGGACACCAAGAACAGCGGTTCGGGCGGCGTGAAGCCCACTCCGGCCTCTGGCGTGGAGCCCAAGGACATGACGGACGACGACAAGGCCGAGGCGCTGCTGCTCGGCTGCATCAACAAGAAGGAGGGCAAGTAACATGGCGAAGTATTTCGAAGACCTGGGCGTGTGCGTCCCCGACAACCTGATTGCGGGGAACACCATCCCCACCCTGACCGCATCCGCCACAATCGCCGCCGCACAGGGGAAGCTGATACGCGGCACGGTTCTGGCCGCCGGGGCCGACGGCAAGCTCAAGCAGCTTTCCGCAGAGAGCGCAGGTGCAAGCGAAACCGCCTACGGAATCCTGTGCGATAACGTGGACGCAACTTCCGAGGCTGTGGCTGAGGTGTATGTCTCTGGCCAGTTTAACAAGAACGCACTGATCACCAAGGCTGACTACAAGCTGTCCGTTGCAGATATCCAGGCTCTGCGCAACGGTGGCATCTACATCGAGAACGCCATGGGCGAGAAGGAGGAGTAAAAAATGGCTATTGACATTTACAAGACCAAGACCATGCTGGCGGCTGTCCGCCAGATGACCCCTGTCACGTCGTTCCTGCGTGACCGCTATTTCCCCACCGGCTCCGGGGACATGTTCCCCACTGAGGAGGTGCTGGTGGAGTATAAGGACGCCAGCGGAAACAAGCTGGCTCCCGTTGTGCTCCCCCGCAAGGGCTCCATTTCTGTGGAGCGCGAGGGGTACACCACAAGCAAGATGGTGCCGCCTCTGGTGGCTCCCAGCCGTCCGCTGACCATTGACGACCTGAACAAGAAGGGGTTCGGTGAGAATCTGTTCTCCGACCGCACCCCCGCCGAGCGTCAGGCCGACATCCTGCTCCAGGATCTCCAGGACTTCGACGAGATGCACACCAACCGGGAGGAGTACATCGCGGCAAAGTGCATGTTTGAGAACGGCTATGTGCTTCGCCAGTATGCCGACAAGTACGGCGAGGGCGAGTATGTGGAGTACACCATGAAGTTCTACTCCGAGGACTCTAACCCTGCTGTGTACGTGCCAGGCGTGAAGTGGAACGAGAGCACCTCCGACAAGCTGGCCGACCTGCATCAGATGATCCGCATGCTGACCACCGTCGGCAACAACGCGACGGAGGTGCTGCTGGGCGCGGATGCAGCCGAGGCCCTGCTGGATGACGCCAAGATCAAGGAGCTGCTGGATCTCAACAACTACCGTATCGGGCAGATTGACCCCGTGACCCTGCCCAACGGTGCTGCCCGCCTGGGCCGCCTGAACGTGCGTGGTCGCATGATTGAACTGCTGACCTATGACGGTACCTATGTGGACGAGGAGGACGGCAAGGTCAAGCCTTATGTCCCCGAAAAGCAGGTCTGCGTGACCGCTCCTGGTGCCGGACGTGGACTGTATGGCGCTGTGTCTCAGATTGAGCAGTCCGACAATCAGTGGCACACCTACATGGGCCGCCGGGTGCCCCGGTACTGGACTGAGAAGAACGCCCGCGAGCTGACCGTGTCCGCCCGCCCGTTGTTCATCCCCCGTACCAAGAACCCCTTTATTTCCGCAACTGTCCTGGGGGAATAACCCCCTCTGCTGAAACTGCTGTGGTCGGCAGAGGGCAGATTGGAACAGCAATTTTAGGCAGAAAGTGAGGCTGTAATAATGGCATACGAACCCACCACATGGAACGACGGCGACCTGATTACCGCCGAGAAGATGAACAAGCTGGAGCAGGGTGTGAAGAATGAGCAGGTAGGCCCGCAGGGGCCGAAGGGAGACGCCGGAGCGCAGGGCCCAGCCGGCCCGAAGGGCGACAAAGGCGACCCTGGCCCTACCTACACCCTCCCTGCGGCTACCAAGGAAGCCCTGGGCGGAGTGAAGCAGGCCGCCGCCGTTGCTGACGCCGCCGCCGCCCCTACTCAAGAGGAGTTCAACGCACTTCTCACGAGCCTGCGGGCGGCCGGCATTCTGGCGTCGTCCTAAAGGAGAATACCATGATTAAAATTATCCGTGGCGTATACGGCCACTATGTTGCTGACCAGAACGGCAAGACCCGTGTTGTGGCGCGGGACAGCCGTTCGGAGCCTATCGAGCTGACGCCTGAGCAGGAGGCCCGTTTAGTCTCCCAGGGCGTGGCCCGGCATGTGGACAACGATGAGACCGGCGCGGCTCCCATCGGATTCGACGAGCAGCCCCCCGCGCTTCCTGAGCTCCCGGACGGCGTGACCGCAATCCCTGAGTACAGCGAGGACATGACCGCCAAGGAGCTGCGGGACATCGGGAAGCTGTGCGGCCTGACCTTCAAGGCCGGCATTACTAAGAAGGAGATGGTGGACGCCCTAGACGCTCACATCGAGGCCAATATGGTGGAAGGTGAGCTGGGAGCGCCAGGCGATGAGCTCGCGCCTTCTTTCGACGCCGCCGAGGCGGTGCAGTAATGGGCTTCAAGGATATGGTGGAGGCTGACCGTCTCAACGTATTTTTGAACCCGGACTTCTTCGGGGAGACCTACCACATCGAGGGAAAGGACATCCCTATTGTCATTGACAACGATGAACTGAAAGCCCGGCAGGGTGGGCAGGATCTGGCGGTGGCGGAAAGCGCTACCCTTTTTTATGCCCGCGTGGAGGACTTGCCTCCCAGACGGGCCCCCGGTCAAAACCTGAATGTCAACGGGCGGGAGTGCATCGTGGACGATTGGCAGGTTGATATGGGCATGGCGACCGTCGTGCTCCGGGAGAACATCATCGCATAAAGGAGGCCGAGGCCATGTCTGTGGTTCACATGCTGGACACCCTGACGGAGTGGGCACGGCAAAACATCTGTGAGCAAATCAAGCTGAAAGTACCGCCGGAGAACACGGCCCCGGATGATTCCGGGTATGCCTATAATCTGGCGACCCCTGCGGCGTTTGCCATGTACGTCCCCACGTCCGACAAATTGTCGCCCGGTATCCATGCACCATTTCCGTCTTTATGCGTCCGGTTCGTCACCGGCCAGGACGTACCAGCGGAAGGCAGCGGCTCGGTCGAGGTGCAGTTATGTTTTTCGGCCTGGAACCCCGGCACCCATGGGGAGGACGTGTTCCTCCCCAATGGGGACGGGACGATGCACCGCTGGACGGGAGAAGATGCGGACGCATATTTCAAGCGAAACGGAGATGGCTGGCGGGATGCCTGGAACTTCGTTGACATCGCCCTGCGGGCGGTGGAAAGCGTAACATCCATCGGCGGATATACCATTGATAGGGCCAAGCCTATCAAGTTCGGCCCGTTGACTGAGCAAGAGGCAATCCCGGACTTTTATCCGATGTGGTTCGCCTGGGTGTCCTTCACCATCAACTATCCGCTTGTGCGGAACATACAAGGCATACAAAAATTCCTGTAAGGAGGGAACAAAATGGCAGATTACAAGCACGGCACCTATGGCGAGTTTGCGGCGAGCATCGGCGACGTTGCAACGCAGGCCGGAACGATTGCTGTGTACGTCGGCCTTGCGCCGGTGAACCTGGTGCGGGGCTTTGAGCAGTACGTCAACAGCCCGGTCAAACTGTCCAATTTCAACGCTGTCAAGCGTTATTTTGGCTATTCTCCCGACTGGAGCACCTTTGACCTGTGCGAGGCGTTCCAGCTTCACTTCGACAACGCGGCGGGCAATATCGGCCCCATCGTGGCGATCAACGTCCTTGACCCCGCGAAGCACAAGAAGGCTCAGGAGACCACCAAGGAACTCGCCTTTGCCAATGGACAGGCCACCATCCAGAGCGGCACCATCATCCTGGACACTCTGGTGCTGGCCGATAAGGTGGAGGGCGTGGACTTCTCCATCGACTACGACTTTACCAAGGGTCAGGTCATCATCGACAGTCTGGGTGAGAAGCTGACCGGCCCCGTATCGGCCACGTTCAGCGAGGTTGATATCTCCACCATCACCGAAGATGACATCATCGGCGGCGTGACCGCTGCGGGCGCCTACACCGGCCTGGGATGCGTCGGACTGGTCTACCCTGAACTGGGCCTGATCCCGAACCTGATCGCCTGCCCCGGCTGGAGCTCCAAGCCCAAAGTATACGAGGCAATGGTCAAGGCAGGCACTAAGGTCAACGGCCACTGGGATGCGGCCGTATTCGCCGACATTCCGCTTGAGGCAGCCGCCGCAAAGGTGGGCGAGGCTCGGGTGGAGGATTCGAGGGTCGGCGGCCAGGCGGTGGACACCATAGAAAAGGCCATCAAGTGGAAGGATGAAAACGCATATACCAACGAGCGCTCAAAGGTGTTCTGGCCCAAGGCTATGGATACCTCCGGGCGCATTTTTCATGCCTCCACACTGGGCGTCTGGCGGCAGATGCTTGTGGATGAGACACACGACGGCATCCCCATGGAGAGCTGTTCCAATAAGGCCATCCCTGTGGCTCGACAGTATTTCGGGACGGACGCTACCAACCGGGGCTTTGACCAGCAGCGTGGCAACGAGCTCAACGCCCAGGGCATCACGACCCTTGTGTACTGGGGTGGCCTGTGGGTTCTGTGGGGGCCCCATACGGCGGCCTATAAGTACGGGCAGGTAACAGACAACCGCGCAATCTTCGATAACTCCATTCGGACGATGATGCACATCACCAACAGTTTCCAGCAGGAGCACGCGCTGACCATCGACCAGCCCATGACCCGCGCTATGGCCGACACCATCAAGAACCGCGAGCAGGAGAAGGCGGACGCGCTGGCCGCAGTGGGCGCGTTGATTGGCACGCCTGTGGTGGAGTTCACCGAGGAGGACAACAGCACCGGCGACCTGGTGGAGGGCAACTTCACCTGGGCGACGAAGGGAACGCCCACCCCGCCCTTCAAGAGCGGCACTATGCGGGTGGCCTACACCACGGCGGGCTTTGATTCTTATTTCGGGGAGGTGGAGTAAATGGCTGGCGCATTTGTCAACATCTGCGGCCCTGTTGTGGCCGACACCGCATATTCTAACGGCTCCCTGGTGGCCCGTGACGTGGCTATCACCCTCCCGGAGGTAACGCCTCTGACGGCAGACCTCCAGGCCATGGGCACCTTCACCTTGCCTATCTGGCAGCTCCTGGACAATATGGAGGCGTCCCTGACCAAGATCGGCGTTGATATGGGGCTCCGTGCCCTCATCAAGCCGGATATGAAGCCGCTGGAGTTCCGTTGGGTGCAGACTATCACCGACGCCAACGGAAACACCAGAAACGTGGGGTGCAAGGCGTTTCTACGAGGCATCCCGAACAAGATCCCCGGCATTGGACTTGAGGTCGGCTCCGCGTCGGAGAATGAGGTCACCATCACCGTCACCCGGTACAACCTGTTTGTTGACGGGCAGGAGATGTTCCTGATTGACCGGCTTGCCGGAAAGTGCCGCATTGCCGGTACTGAGTATGGAGATGTGAGCTCCATGCTTTAACACACAAGCCCCGCCGGTTACTGCCCGGCGGGGCCTTTCCATAAGGAGGACACCATGAGCAAAAATACACTGAAACTGAGCGAGCCCATCACCATCAACGGGAAGCAGGTCTCTGAGCTGACCTATGCCCCCATGGAGATCACGGCGGCGCAGTTCTCTGAGGCGTGCGCCCGGAGCTCCGCTATCAACAAGAGCAAGTCCTTCTCCTTCAAAATGCGGGAGAACGACTACGCACTCCACCTATACCTTGGCATGTTCGCCGTTATCGCGGTAAACCCGGAGATCGACATCTCCGATCTGGAGCGCATCAAGGGCTTTGACGTCCTGGCGCTGACCGACATTGGCATGCTTTTTACCTATCGGAGGTCGGGGGCAACCTCCGGGGAAAAAACCTCCGACGAGCCCTACGAGAGTACAGCCGAACCTTCCACACAAGCATCCGAGAAACTGGACAAATGAGGCTGACCGACTTCCTCCAGGAGTTCGGGGAAGCGGTGGAAGAAGATAAGGGGCGGCAGGCCAAAATGAAGGCCAACAAGCCACACCGTAAATGGAAGCGCCATAGGTAGGAGGTGAGGACACCATGGGCAAGGGGAAAGAGTTCCGAACGACTATCAACATCGGCGGCGACATCGACCCGTCAGTACGGGCAGCAATCGAGAGCATGGCCGACCGGCTGGAAATGCTGGAGGGTGTGGCGGATGACGCGCAATCTCAGCTCGAAGAACTGGAGAAGGCATCCAAAGACCTAAAGGGCGGCTTCACCATCGCCAAAGGGGCCGCCGCTGACCTTGTGTCCAGCGGAATCCAAGCCATCGCCGGAGCAGCAAAGGATGCCATTACCGGCATTTATGGCTTGGCAGAAAGCACCCGCGAGTTCCGGCAGGACATGGGCACCCTTGAAACGGCCTTTGACCGGGCCGGATTCTCAGCCGATACCGCGACCGAGACTTGGAAGGGCCTCTATTCTGTGTTCGGTGAGGATGACCGGGCAGTTGAGGCGGCGAACAACATTGCCCGCATGGCAGACAGCCAGGAAGAACTTGACGAATGGGTGCGCATTACCACCGGAGTGTGGGGCACCTACCAGGACGCGCTACCTGTTGAAGGGTTGGCCGAGGCCGCCGGTGAAACTGCAAAGGTGGGTAAAGTCACCGGAGTAATGGCCGACGCTCTGAACTGGAGCAGCGAGGCTGCGGAACTGTTGGCTGAGTATATGGGAGATGACGTTACAAACGCCGAGGACGCCTTCAACGTGGCCCTGTCGGAGTGCTCCGACGAGGCGGAACGGCAGGCTCTTATCACCGACACCTTGACTGTCCTTTACGGAGAGGCCGCCGACAAGTACGAGGAGACGGCGGGCACCCTCATGGATGCCAACGCAGCCAACGCTGACTACACCCAAACGCTGGCCGAAATGGGAGAGCGAATAGAGCCGGTCACCACGGCGGTGCAGCAGGGCTTCACCAAGATTTTGAACAAAATTATGGAGCTCATTGGCGAGACCGACTTCACAGCCATTGCCGAGCAGATCGGAGACCTGACCGACAAGGTCATAACCCTGGCCGAGGATGGCATCGGGTGGCTCAAGGACAACATGGATTGGCTGATCCCTGTCGTGGGCGGCCTGACCGCAGGATTGGTAGCGTATAAGCTCCTCACCTTCCAGGTTGCCGAGGGAGTAACCCTAATGACATTGGCCGAAAAGGCTAAAGGGGTTGTTATGGCTATTGCCACAGGACAAACGACTGCGGCAGCCGTTGCGACAAACGCACTCGGCGTTGCGACAAAATTCCTATTCTCTCCGCTGACCATAGCTATTACAGTCATCGCGGCCCTGACGGCTGGCGTAATTTGGCTATATAACAACTGGGATACCGCCAAGGAGCACCTGATCGCCTTCGGGAACAAGGTGAGCGAGATATGGAACAGCATTGCCGGATGGATAACCGGGGCCATTGAAACGATCAGCCAGTATTTCCCGGTCTTCGGGGCATTCTTGGACGGCGTATGGCAGAGCATCCAGGACGTGGTCGGGAACATCAAGGCCATTTTCGGTGGAGTAATTGACTTTATCAGCAACATCTTCGCCGGAAACTGGGGGGCCGCGTGGCAGAATATCGTGGACATCTTCGGGAACATTTTCGGCATGATTATGAATATCGCAAAGGCCCCGATTAACGGCGTGATTTCCATTGTGAATAAGGCCATTAACGCAATCAATTCCATTGGATTTGATGTGCCAGACTGGGTTCCGCTTATCGGTGGCAAGGGATTCCATATCAACATCCCGAACATCCCGCTTCTTGCTACCGGCGGCTTCACCAATGGCCCGTCCATCGCGGGCGAGGCTGGAACCGAGGCAGTTATCAGCTTTGACCCGGCCTATCGGGCGCAGAACTTGGCATACTGGGCCAAGGCTGGTCGCATGCTTGGTGCGGACGAGGACGGGACATCGTTCAGCTTGTCCGGCGGAAGCTCCGGTGGGGACGTGAACCTGGGCGGCGTGACCTTCGCGCCCAATATCACAGTTACCGGGCAGGCCGACAAGGAGAGCATCATGGATGCCATCGAGGCCGAATATCCGGAATTTATCGACATGCTGGAAGCGTGGTTCGCAGGAAGGGGGAAGCCGGTCTATGGCTAGTATTCACACTACCGTTGAAGGCGACACCTTCGACGGCCTGGCGCTGGCGTATTTCGACGATGAGAAGCAGGCCAGCGCCATCATCCAGGCCAACCCCGACCATTGCGGCACGCTGGTCTTCGGGGCCGGGGTTGAGCTATATATCCCGGACGAGGCAGCTATAACACCACCTGAGACCCTGCCACCCTGGAGGCGTGAGACATGATAAGGATTACCTATAAAGGTGTGGACATCACCGAGAGCGTATCCATCAACCGCTGCTACCACGACATGTATGCCGCCGGTCGGGCTGATACTCTCAACCTGCGTGTGAATGATGTGGATAACTTGTGGGATAAGTGGACACCCGCCGTCGGGGACGAGCTCAAGGTGGACTATGGCACCATCGGCACCGGAACCATGTTTCTTGCGTCTGCGACGCCGCGCAACGGGACATATGACCTGTGCGCGTGGTCGGCCCCTGCATCCGGTTACGAGGTGCAGAACAAAGCGTGGAAGCAGGTTCGCTTATCTCAGATAGGGGCGGAAATCGCCGCCAATAACGGCCTGTCCTTCGCCTCCTACGGGGTGGATGACAGGCTGTATCCCTATCTGCTCCAGTCCGGGGTGAGCGACTTCGCGTTTCTCAACCGGATCTGCACTTTGGAGGGATGTGCCTTCCTGGTGTACGACAAGAAGCTGGTCGTGTACTCCGAGCCATACATGGAGGCGGCGGCTCCGTCTGAGGTGCTGACCGTGACCGTGGACGGCGATTATGAGTACACCGACCGGCGGGCGGAGCTGTATGGCTCCTGCATTATCACCGGAGGCGAATACTCCGGCGAGTTCGACGCGGGCAATGGCGTGGGGCGCGTCCTGCGGCCAGAGACACCCCCGAACATATCGAGCAATGCGGAGGCCGCCCGGTATGCGAAAAGCCTGCTGAGGGCCGCAAATAAGGGCTGCTGCGCCGGGTATGTGCGGTCTCGCATTCTGCCCGGCTATGCGGCGGCCTCTACTGTTACTCTGGAGAACAGCCGGGCCCCCTCCTGGGACGGGGCGGTGTTCCTGGAGCATGTACGGAACGACTACGGGGCCGGGAAAAGTAAAATCTTTTTCCGCCGCCCACTGGAGGGGTATTGATGATCAACAAGGGCTATGTATCCGACATCAAGGAGGCTGGGAGAAAGGCTACTGTGGTGCCAGCCTTCGAGGGAACGAGCGTCAGCGTTGAACTTGTGGTGCCCTTCTTCTTGTGGGAGTGCATGGAAGTCAAAATGCCGGTTGTGTATGCCGTGTTCCCGGATAATACCGGGGTTGTTCTGGCCCGGATGGATGGGGAGTGGAATCACAAGCTCTATGATGGACTGGAACTAGCCACGGGTGATATGAGCATCCCAGGCGGAGACCTGAAAACTGGAGCGGTGCCGAGCTACAACGGGCACACCCATAGCGGCGTCGAGGCTGGCCCAGGGGTCACCAATGGGCCGCAGTAAGGGGGAGCATATCACATGACATTCATTGCAAGGTGGGGGCCGAAGGGGTTCCTGACTTCCCCCACGAAAATCGTCCCATTCAATGGGTTTTCCACATCGTTGACCCTGAAAGCGGACAGCGAGAACGACACCAGCGGCACAAACCCGACCAATACGCGGGGGCGGGAGTTGCGCCCCATCTCCTTCGAGACCACCTATTTTGCCGCTGCGGGGGTAGACCCCAGGGCGCAGATGGAGGAGTGGGAATCCCTGTTGGGGCAGTCCCACCCGCTGTATATCGGCGAAAAGCGGTTCGGGCCTGCCAAGATGAAGCTGACGGCAGTCTCCACCTCAGAAGTGCAGATGACGGCGACTGGCAAGTGGATTTCCTGCAAGGTTGCCATGACGCTGGAGGAGTATTCCGAAGGCAAGACATCGGCTCTGGTGGATTCCAAGGGCAACAAAGCCGCCGCGCCCAGCAATCCCACAAGCGGCGGTGGCTCAGCGCGCGCCCAAAAGGCCACATCCAACTACAAGGCCACCATAGCGGCCAAGAAGGCGGCCATGGATGCCACAGCCTCAAAGTCAGACAAGGCGCAGAAAAAGGTAAGCAACTGGGCAAGGCAAAAAAACGATGGATAAAGGGGGCGACGGAACTATGAGAGCAAACGGGAACGGAGCCCCGAACGTGTGCGCGTCGAATCTGCTGCGGCTCATCCGTGGAGAAGTCCCCTATGAGCGCATAAAGGGGCTTGACCCGCGCATGATTGACAAGCCAATCACAACGGCTGAACCAGAGATCCAGCAGGACGCCGAGTGGCTGCTGGAGACCTACGAGCCCCGCGTCACAATGGACGGTATATCCGTCGCGCAGAATGACACCGGCGGCGGCTACGTCGTGGCGGCAGATGTCACAGAAAACACATAGGAGGTGGGCCGGATTGGCAGATTTTAATTTTGTGGAGACCGACAGCGCCAAGCTCTACACCGCGATCATCGGCTCCCTGATGGATGAGTGCAGAGAAGCGTTGTACCCCGGCGACGAGCGGCGCATCTTTGGCGAGGCCTTGGTGGCGGTGTTCGTGGCCTTATACAACGAGTTCAACGACAAGATGAGACAGCGCACCTTGCAGTATGCCAGGGGCGAGGTTCTGGACGCCCTGGGGGCACGCTACGGCGTGGAACGGGCGGCGCCGGCCAGCGCATCGGCGACCTTCCGCTTTACCGCGTCGGCGGCCCAGGCGGAGAACATCATCATCCCGGCGGGCACCCGCATCACAACGGATGGGAGTGTGTATTTCGCCACGCAGGAAACCGCCGTCCTGCCAGTAGGGGCGCAGACCGTGGACGTGCTTGGGGTGTGTACCGCCGGCGGCTCCGCTTACAACGGGTTCGCCATTGGAACCATCAAGACACTGGTTGACCTGATCCCCTATATCTCGGGGGCGTCCAACACGACCACCAGCACCGGCGGCGACGATGGCGAGCCATACACCGAGGAGGGCGACGACCGGCTGCGGGAACGCATACGGTTGGCTCCGTCCACACTGTCCACCGCTGGCCCGGAGAGCGGGTACAGATACCACACCATGACCGCCGACCCCGATATCGTGGACGTTGCCATTGACTGCCCAGAGGATGAGCCAAACACGGTCAACATCTACCCCCTGATGAGGGGCGGGGAGATCCCTGACGGTGACACGCTGGGAAAGGTGCAGGCAGCTATGGCCGACGACGTGCGTCCCATGACGGACAAGGTACAGGTTATGGCCCCGCAGCAGGTGGAATACACCATCAATATCAAGTATTATTGCACCAAGGATGACGAGGCCGCCACCATCGAGACAATCGAGGGAGACGGCGGGGCAATCGACCAATATATTGCTTGGCAAGCGGCGGCGCTGGCGCGGGACATCAACCCTGACCAGCTCCGCCGTTTTGTGTTGGCTCCGGCCAGCGGCACCGGGGCCCTCCGGCTGGAGGTCACGAGCCCTACCTTCCAGGAGCTCACGAAGGCCCAGGTAGCGAAGCTGTCCGGTGTCCCGACGGTGTCCCATGAGGTGGTTACATGAACGAGATGAAACTGAGCACGCTTGAATTTATCCGGCTGCTACCCCAGTTCATGAGAGAGGATGGGGCGGTCAAGGGCCTGTCCGCCGCCATGGACGAGATTGTGCCTGAGCTGGCGCAGAGCACCGCCACCCTGTCCACGTGGGATCACATCGACGGGCTGAGCGAGGACGAGCTGGACGCCCTGGCCTGGGAACTCAATATCCTGTGGTATGACACCGGCGCGTCACTGGATACCAAGCGGGCCCTGATTAAGGACAGCGACCTGGTCTATAAGCGCCTGGGCACGAAGTGGGCGGTTGAGAACGTCATCAATAGCTATTTCGGAGAGGGATATATAACCGAGTGGTTCGAGTATGACGGCCAGCCAGGACGCTTCCGGGTGTACTCCAGCAACCCGTCACTGTCCAATGAGAAACTGACCGAGTTCCTGAACCTGCTGAACAAGGTAAAGCGTGCATCGGCCAAGCTGGACGGCATCTTCATCACCTTGACTGGACAAATGCCTCTGTGCGCCGGTATGGCCGTCCGGGAGGCCAGCAAAGAGCAATACAGCATCGGCGCGACGCTATAAGGAGGTGGTAAAATGGCAAATTTCCAGAACAACGCAATTACCGACAGCGGACGCGCCCTCCTGTCTCACGTGCAGATGGGCGCGGTGTTCACGCCGACAAAAATCGTGGTAGGCTCCGGCTATATGCCGCCCGGCAAGACGGCCCGAACCATGACGGACGTCGTCACACCGGTCAAGAACCTGACCATCAACAAGAAGCAGCGTACCAACGACGGCAAGGCCATTTTCGGCGGCGTGTACTCCAACCAGGACATCTCACAGGATTGGTATTTCAGGGAGCTGGCTCTGTATGCCAAGGCGGTATACCCGGAGGGACAAGAGATCGCCGAGTGCCTGTATTCCTACGGTAACGCCGGCGATCAAGCCGACCTCATGCCAGCCTATACCACCGGGCAGCCGGTGGAGCGGCAGATGGATCTTGTGGTCTATGTGGGCAACGACGCCAAGGTAGACCTGACCATTGAGAGCGGAGTCTACCTTACCCAAGAGCAGGCGGAAAAAATGATTGCCGAAGCCCTGGCGGATATCGACTTGGACATCACAGATGATACGACAGGGCTCAAGTACAGATGGGGAATCCAAAGCGGGAACGCGTACCTTAAAGAATCTGAGACCGAAGACAAAAAATTGCTGGTAGTCATGGCGTCTCAGGTAGGAAAGCCAAATGGAGTTGCTGGTTTGGATGGAAGCGGCAAAGTGCCCGCCGGGCAGCTCCCAAAGATGGACTATGACCCGGCGGGCAGCGCGGAGGCGGTGCAGCAGGCCCTGACCGCCCACACCGGGAACAAGAACAACCCCCATGCCGTCACGGCAGAGCAGGTGGGGGCCTCCCGCGCGGTCAAGGGCACCTACCCCGTCGCTGCGGGCCAGATCATCCAAGCGGGCGACGTGGTGGATGTGGTGGAGGGGAAGGTGCAGAAGAGCGCCATGCCGGTGGAAAATGTGGAGACGGTGTTTGATAACGTTGCTACTCTTGGTACTTCTGTTCTTCGCCTTTCAGACAATCTAAACGTTGTGTGTTACCTATATCAAAATGGTTCAACACATTGGCCTTGTGTTCATTTGGTTGATGATACTGGTAAAGTGGTCGGACAAACGAATAGGCAAGTCATAGAAAATGTCCATGCTTCCAATATTATGGCCGCCCGCCTGAGTGATACACAGTTTGTTGTGGGGTATATTGAAAATTACACTATAAAGGTCAATATTGGAACCGCAAATGGATCGAGCATTACTTTTGGCTCCTCCACCGTCCTGGAAAGTGGAGGAGTCACCTGTATTTCAATTGTTGCAATTAGTACAAATCGTGTGTTGATTACCCGGAACTTCGGAGGAAGCAATGAAATAAGGGCTGGTGTTTACTCGGTTACTGGAAACAAAATAGAGAATATTGGCGCTAGTATTGCCCTACCTGGGATTACAAGAGCCGACAATATTTCTACTACCTTACTTTCAAACAATTCCGGCGGAAATAATCGAGTATGCGTCTGCTTCTGTGATGGTGCTGACGGCAGCAAGGGCAAGGCGGCTATCATCACCGTCGACAGCTCCAATGCAGTGACGTGGGGCAATGTGGTGACATTTGAGGGTTCCCAAACTTTGACCCCTGATGTATGTGTAAGCGGCTCAGATGCAATAGTGTTTTTCAGAACCACATATACATCGTCGACGGTTGCGAATCAACATGTTCGCCTTCTAAAAGTATCAAACAATGTGATTTCCCTCCCAAATGAGAAAAAAACCATTTGGAATCGGGGAAGCGGAAATGCAGAGAATCCAATTAGCATATCTCAGGTGGGTGAGAAGTATGTCTGTCTAATCCCTCCAGGAAACAGTACGTACAGAAGTCCTGCAATTGTTGTTTCAAGAAATGCAGATACGCTTGAACCTGGGGAGACGTTCCAATTTAGCAAGAGCATTGCAAAGGCACTCAGCGCATGCGCAATCTCGGACAATAACTTGATAGTCGCCTATGCTGATGCTGGAAACCTTAACTACGGCACCGTTACCACTTTGACCGTCTATGGCAACCAGATCGCGGGCGGCCTTGTGGACGGGAGCCAGGACGCCATCGCCCTCCAGGGCGGCACAGCCGAACAGAGCATCGAGGTCATCTACTCCGGCACCGTGGCGGCAGATTGGGTGACGGATGGGCAGGTCATCAGCAGCCCCGGCGTGTACGGCGCTGGTGTGCTGGACGGGGTGCTCCAGGTGTGGAGCAAGGATAGGCCAGATAACGTCGTAACGGGAACGTACATTGGCGATGGTGCTCCTAGCCAAACAATACAATTAGGCTTTACGCCCAAAGCAGTATTGGTTTGCCAAAACGGTATACTTAGCCGGGGATACCAAAATCATTACGCCGAAGGGTTGGCGCTTGATGGATATCCAGCCGCAGCGTCCAATAGCAATGTCGTGAGCGTTGTAGAGGGTGGATTCCAAGTATTTGACGGGACTAGTGCCAATCACAACGGCCGTACCAATGTCGCCAGCCAGAAATATTATTATTTGACTTGGAAATGAGGTGAATTGAAATGACAATTATCAAAATTAACCCGCTGGAAAGCGGCCAGCATCCGATCCAGAGCCAGAGCCACCGGCGCGCCTGCTGGCTGGATGGCTACATAGAGGTGCCCGTCCACCTGGAAGCCGCCGTGTGGGCCACCCTGGGTTGGTGCGACCTCCAGATTGAGGAGGGCAAGCTGGTGGGTGTCACGCCCACGGAGCGGCCTCCAGAGCCGGAGCCGGAGCCCCAGCCGCCCTCTGAGGAGGACATCACTCTGGACATGCTGGCCGAGCACGAGGAACGACTTTGTATGTTGGAGCTGACCGCTACCACCATCTGAGAAAGGAGACACAATGACAACCGTATACAACCTCTGCAAGCTGCTTATTGACCGGGGCCGCACCGACGACCTGCAGGACAAGATGGATGTCTATCTCGCCGCCGACCGGCTCACCCCGGAGGAGTACCAGGAGCTGGCCGGGCTGCTGGCCCCGGAACAGTAATCAACAGCGGGATCGCTGGATAAAAGGATGTGAATCAAATGAGTAAGATCATTACATATGTCCCGCTCTCGTCCGTGGAGCGGATTGAGCTGAGAGTCACCAACTGCCGCAAGACACTTTCCCAGGTCAAGGAAGAGACTGGTGCCCACTATGTGTTGAATGGCGGCATGTGGAACCCAGACGGCTCGGCCTGCCCGCTGCTCAAGGTGGGCGGGGTGATGCTCTCCGGCACGCCCTGGCGGCCGATGGGCTACGCCTGGGACAAGGGGCCTGACATCCGCATGACCTCTGAGCACGAGGGAGCGGATAACTTTATCGCGGTGACTGCCCTCATTGCCTCCGGCAAGCCGGTGGATAAGCCCTCCTATGGCTCGGCCCAGGGAGGCAAGCGGGGGCGGAGCGCTATTGGCCTGCGCGGTGGAGGTCTAGCCCTCTACTGCTCTGGCGATGGGACCGGAGACGCAGCCACGCCGGAAACTCTGCGGGACGAGCTGGCCGGGCTGGGCTGGTCCTCCGCCGTCATGCTGGACGGGGGCGGCTCCAGCCAGTGTGACTTTGGCGGAGAGCGCATCACCGCCAGCCGCAAGGTGCACAACTGGATTTGCGTGTATCTCAAGCAGGCGGGGCAGGCACCGCCGGAACAGGAGGACAAGCCTATGAGCAAGTACACCGTGACGCCCAGCATCGGCGTCAACATCCGCAGCGGCCCCGGCACCAGCTACGGCAAGGTGGGGGCGTACCCCGTGGGCACGGTGGTGGACGTGCTGGAGGCCCGGGACGGCTGGGGCCGTACCGACAAGGGATGGGTAAAGCTGTCCAACCTGAGCCTGCACACCAGCTCCGGCGATGTTACAGTCACCGACCGCAAGACCGACACCGGCGTGCCCATCAAGCAGATGTTTGTTCCCAAGGGCCGAAAGAATCGCCCAGGCGTGGCGAACCCCTGCACCTACATCACCATCCACGAGACGGGCAACAAGGCCACTGGGGCCGATGCAGAGGCCCACGGGTCCTATGTGCGCGGTGATTCCGCTGAGGCATCCCGCGTGAGCTGGCACTATACCGTGGACGATGATTCCATCGTGCAGCACATCCCGGATGAAGAGACGGCCTATCATGCTGGCGATGGTGCCAGCGGCCCCGGAAATGCAAAGAGCATCGGAATTGAGATCTGCGTCAACGAGGACGGAGATTTTGAGAAGGCCAAGACCAATGCGGCTGCCCTTGTGCGCCTGCTCATGGAGGAGCACGGCATCCCGCTGGACAATGTAGTCCAGCACAACCGCTGGAACGGCAAGGACTGCCCCAAGACCATCCGGGCCACCGCCGGGGCCTGGGAGGCGTTCCTGGCCCTCTGCAACGGGTATCCGGTAGACGCCCAGCTTTCCGCCGCCGTAGACAAACTGGCCGCGAAAGGGCTTATCAATAGCCCCGATTATTGGAAGGGCGGGGTATACTCCGCCGCAAACGTGCAGGCGCTCCTCAAGAAGTGGGCCGCCTCGCTGTGAGAAGGGGAATGGGAATATGAACAATTTTTTTGCGGCCTTCGCTGACAAGGCGAACCTCATTTGGGGGGCCGTTGTTGCCGGGCTGACCTACGTTTTTGGCGTACACTGGCCCGTGTTCGCGCTGTTCCTGGCGCTGAACGTCGTGGACTACATCTATGGCATCCTAAAAGCTCGGGCGACGGACACCATGTCCAGCGCAAAGGGGGCCAAGGGTGTGGTTAAGAAAGTATCCTACTGGGTCATCATCGCCCTTGCGTTTGGCGTGTCGTGCATTTTTATTGATATTGGAGCGACCATCGGCGTTGACCTCGGTTTCCTACAGCTCATGGGCTGGTTTGTGCTGGCGATCTATATTATCAATGAGCTTACCAGCATCGTGGAGAACATGATGGCCCTGGGGGTGGATGTGCCGGATATCCTGGTGAAGGGGCTGGCCGCAGCCAGGACAGTTGTTGACCAGGCGGGGGACAAGGTAGTCCCTGACGAGAAAACCGAATAACATTGATGCAAGAGGGGCACCCGCTATGGGTGCCCCTCTTTTTTTGTCTATATAGCGAATTGCGTCCTGCTTGTTGGTGATGTAGGATAATGCAAGGAGGCGATTACATGGACATGGTAAAGGTTGAGGCACTTGCAAAGTGGATCAGAGAGAGCAAGAACATCGTGGCCTTCACTGGCGCCGGGTGCAGCACCGAATCGGGCGTGCCGGATTTCAGAAGCCCCGGCGGGGTGTTTGATTTGGGGACTAACTGCCCTATTACTACAGAAAACGGGTAATTAGTCCCTAATATGTGCAAAAAATTTAGACGTTAAATGTCACGCCCACAACATGGTTGTCCTCCACCCGAATCTCCTTGATTATTGACCGCCACAAGCGGCGCTGATCATCCTTTTCGAGTGTCCTGTATATCGCCTCAAAGTCCGTATCAAGGAAGGCTCTCAGTTTCCCAATATCAGGAGCCTTTTCCGCCTCGTATTCCGATTCCAATGCCTTCGCGATATCCTCTTTCAGCTTCGCCGCCATTGCTGTATATTCATCGTCCGGCATGTTCCCAGCGAAGTATGCAACGTTCAGGCGGCGGAGCTGTTCTTTTGCTTTCGCTACATCAAACTTGATGATCCGCTTTTTCTTTTTGGATGATGCGCCGACCTCCGTTTCGGAGATGTATTCCTCGATCATTTCGCGTATATGCTCAAGCAGATACTTTTCTGTTTTCTTCTCTGATACGCTGGAGCGGTATGTGCATCCTGTATTGTCGCGCCCGTGATTACAGCGATACGCATTGTATTTGATGCTCCGGTCATTTGGGTATGACTTATATGTTGCTTTGAGTGTGTGGCCGCAACTCGGGCAGGTGATGAGCCCCGAGAAAAGGTACACATTCCAAGCCTGGGCCTTTTTGATCAAGTTCTTCCTATCCTGAATCTTTTTCCAGTTCTCGCGGCTCACATAGGCAGGGCAGAAGTCCGGTATACCCTCGAATGTCCCGCAGTATATTTCAAGCTTTCCGGTTCGCAGCCACTCCTTCGCAGCTCGTGTCGTACCATATTCCGCGTTTACCAAGAATCCGGCCCGGCGGACGCTGTTGTATTTCAACGCATACTCCCAAAAGGCGGTAATTGCGGCCTCAAGTTCGGGGTCTTTGACCAATTTTCGCAGGCCGTCCACGATTTCCGCCTTATAGCCGATTGGGACGCGGCCATACGGGTATTCTCCACGGTTTACTTTACTATTGAATACGAACTTGATACGCTCGGATGTTCGGTCTGCCTCGTTCTCTGCTACAGATAGCATGATGTTAACCTTGAGGCGTCCGTCCGCCGTTGCGGTATTATAGTCCTCCATGGTGGCCTGCCAAGTCACATTATTTTCGTCCAAGACAGCCTGAACCTGGTGATACTCCCACACATTACGGAACCAGCGGTCAAGCTTTATGAAGAGGATTCGGTCAATCTTCCCGGCCCGCACATCGTCCAACAGCTCTTGCATGACTTTCCGCTTCAAGGCTGGCTTCCTGGCCGAAAAACCCTCATCCCGGTATGTGCCCACGACCTTATATTTCTTTTCCTTAGCGAAGTGTAGAAGTTCGTCCTCCTGCGCCTGCAAGCTATATCCATGAAGCGCCTGCTCCTCGGTAGATACGCGGATATATAGCGCAACTCTGATAATGCGGTCTATTTCTGCTTTCATTGACAATCTCTCCCTAGTTCGCTATAATAGGAGAGCATAAATGCTCCATTAGCGTGGTTATAGTTGTTTATGCAAAGCCCCAGGGTGTTCCGGCACCCTGGGGCACTTTTTATATTTCATCCGATGTCAATCCGCGCAGCAATTTCTTCATCCGTGAAACCAGCGGCGGCTAGATACTCATTCCGTGCATCGTTCACAATCTGCTCTGCGCCCGGCATGATTGAAATGCTTTCCTTCGCGGACTCCAGCTTAGAAAAGTCCTCATCATCAATATATTTCGACAAGTCATGTGCAATCATGTAGACCGTAGATACATACCCGTTAGAGGCATCAATATATGCTTCTGCACTTTCGTCATTGATCTCGTCAAACTCATCCTTCCAGTCTGAGCACCAATCCTTCACTTGCTCGCAGTATGAGTATACGTCCACAATAGTAGTTTCTCCAGTCCCGAGTTGCTGAATCATCCCGGAAAGTTTTTCATAGGAAGCTTTTGCGGATCGAACGGGCTTGTAAATTGCAAGGTCATTCTCTCCTGCGGTCTTTTTGGATTCATCCTGGGAGGTCGTTGCTGGGCTTTCCGCAGGAATAACGGTTTCTACCACTAGGTTGTTTTCTGGTGTGCTGTCTGTATTATTTGGCTCGCGGTCACGTCCACCTATTCTGCTAATTAGAGATAGCACAACGATTACGCCGATTGCAATTGGAATCCATTTTTTCGATTTCTTTTGCTTCTCCCCAGTCACAGTTTCTTTACTCACAAGAAAACCTCCCTCTTTTACCCGCTCCTAAGAAGCGGGCTTTTTTATTGCGCTTTTTTTAGCTCGGCCAGATCCTGCGATAATGTACGGACAGCCAGTTTGAGAACGTCCATTTCGCTACGGATCTGCTCGATTTCATTCTTTGGCGTGATGGCATCCATGATAACCTTCTGCCCCTCAGCCAGAAGGTTAAACCGGGTTGTGACCTCCGTGTCCAGCAGTAGTTTCATGCGTCTGGTGCTTTCGTCCAGGATTTCCTGCTTCTGCTTCTCCAGCTTCTGGTCGATGCGGGATTCCATCCCCTTCATCATTTCCGCGATTGCCTGCAAATCTTTTTCGTCCAGCATACTATATCTACCCTTTCTCTTTACTGCAACGGCATGCCTGCCTTGTCCCGGAAACTGCCTACAGCTATCATAATGATGTCGATAATCCAGCCGACTCCAAGACAACCAGCAGTCAACAACCAGATAATTCCGGTTCCGAGTTTCCCGACATAAAAGCGGTGTATCCCAAGACCGCCAACGAAAATAGACAGGAGCAGAGCGACGGTTTTACTCTTATAGGGGTAATCGCTTCCATTGTTATTGATAATTACCTGAGACGGGTCTTGCCTGAGCGCCTCGATTTGTTTTCCGCACTTAGGGCAAACAACACAGTCAATGTCGATGCGCTCGCCACAATATTTACAAAACTTTTTGGGCGATTCGGGTGGAGTGGTCTGGCCGACTTCTGGGTTAGTCCCGTTGATAGCTTCATTTTCCATATCCCATTCTCCTCTCTATTTTACCGACCTCTGGCGGTAGGTTCCATAAATACAATTCTGCTGCTAGATTCTCGTTCTGTTTGGCAATTATGGGTTGGTGTACCATATCATAAGCATAGTCCAATAATCCGCTCTTTTCCAACGAAGCAATCTCTTAGCATATAGAAAATAAGCTGCCACAATTTGGTGATAACACATATTGCTTAAATAGAACTAACGTTCTATAATTGTAAACAAGGGAACAACATTCCCAGCCTCGAGAAAACCTGACAGATTGTGTAAGGCATAAACTGGGAGGATGGTGCAGAATGACGCCGAAAGAAAAATTGCTAAAAGAAATCGAAAAGATCGTGTCAGAAATGCCGGAAGATAAAGTTAAGCGGGTGTACCAGTTTGTTCTCCACATTGCAAAATAGAATCGCATTAAAGCCGACTGCCTAGTTAGGTGGTCGGCTTTTCTTTTTGCATTTCCTCGACCAATTTGTTCGCCATATCCTCCAACATCTCCCATTGGTCAGAGGATAATCTAGCAAGTACAGATATAAGGCGGCGCTTAAAGTCCGGTTCCCCACTCAAAATGTCTCCAAAAAAGGCCGCTAATTCCTCTTCTCGGCTACGCTGTAGAAACATATCACCTTCTCCAGTACGAAGCCATTCTTCATTTACATTAAATTCACGACAGATATCCATGATAGTTCTATCACTTGGATCTATTGCTCCAGTTTCATAGCTTGTTACGGTGTTCCGCTTTATTCCGATTGCATCCGCAAAGGCTTGCTGAGTTTTTCCACAGCATTTTCTAGCCTCTTTAATTCTATCTCCAATTCCCATAAAACTCACCCCCTTGGATGAGCTTATTATAAAACACATAATAAATTGTGTCAATAGAAAATGTCATTCAACGACTAAAAATATCTTGACAAATGGCATTAAATGACGTATACTTGTCATAGAACGACATGATACAGGAGGTGACGATATGAGCGAGAAAGAGCGCAATATTGCCGAAAGCCTGACGCGTGCTTGTGAACTTCTTCCCGACGGAAAGAAAGAGTATTTGATCGGGTATGCAGAAGGCGTAGCAGCTATGGCGGAGAAGGCCAAGGAGCACACCAATGGAGAAAAAGATGCCCGCCCATGACGGGGCTGGAAAGGAGAGACGAGATGGAGGAGGTAAAAAAAGAGCTCCAAAAACATGCGCTTGTTTTGGAGCTCATCTTGGAAGTGCTGGAAACGTGGGCTGAGACCGAGGGTGTTTCGTTAATTTCCAGTCAACAGCTTCACAGCCCAACCGCCGAGCGAAATGAGAAGGTCAGAGTGCTTATCCAAGAGATCAGAAAACTTGGATAACCGTCCTTTTTCGATTGGCTTACAATCAGATTCAATTCTTGTCAATTCTGCGACCAATTCACACAAGGCTGGAAGCTCAGAGGCAGGCTTTAATGTAATCAGTTTGGCTATATCTTCTGTAGTACATCCGACATTGAGAGATGCGTTTTGTTGACTGCCGATAATGGCAGGACCAGAAACGGTTCCAATATGAATGTTGGCTACAGATTGGTTTGGTTGAGATTTCTCCCAATCGAACTCAGATTGATATTTAACCATCCAATCCAGAATTTCTCCGTTAACTGAGATTGGCCGAACTTCTATAGCAAGATACCTATTGTTTGTCGGAGTATGGATCAACCAATCCCCTTCGCAAACAGTGGTGTTCTCTACTAATTGGATAGTGCTTGGATAGTCTTTTCCGCAGAAAAATCCATGTGCAGATGCAATCTTTTGACCGCCTCGTTCAATGGAGAATACATCGGTCATGTTTCTGATCAAATCACTAGGCATTTTGAAATCCATGCGCTCACCTCCTTTCCCATGCCCACATTCTACCACGGCATGGGCGGGAGGACAAGCCGGGACCCCCGGCAAAGGAAAGGAGAACAGAATGGACGAACTGATGATTTTCAACAACCCCGAGTTCGGGGAGATTCGCACCATCGAAGAGGACGGCAAGGTGCTGTTCTGCGGTTCGGATGTAGCGAAGGCGCTGGGGTATAAGAACCCAAGCAAGGCGCTGTCTGACCATTGCAAGGGTGTAACGAAACGTTATACCCCCACTTCGAGTGGAAAGCAGGAAATGAACTTCATCCCAGAGGGTGACATCTACCGCCTCGCCGCCAAGTCCGAGTTGCCCGGCGCAGACCGCTTTGAGAGCTGGATTTTCGATGAGGTTCTGCCTTCCATCCGCAAGACCGGCGGCTACGTCAACGACGACGAACTTTTTATCCGCACATACCTCCCCTATGCCGATGAGCAAAGCAAGGATATGTTCCGTGCCACGCTCGGCACCATTCGCAACTTGAACGCCAGAATCGAGCAGGACAAGCCCAAGGTGCTTTTTGCGGATGCGGTGGCTACTGCACATACCTCTATTCTGGTTGGCGAGTTGGCGAAGCTGCTCAAGCAGAACGGCGTTGACATCGGCCAGAATCGCCTCTTCCAGAAACTCAGGGAGGATGGGTACCTGATTCGCCGTCAGGGTAATGACTACAATATGCCGACGCAACGCTCCATGGAGATGGGCCTGTTTGAAATCAAGGAGACCGTGATCGCCCACGCTGACGGGCACACCAGCATCAACAAAACACCGAAGGTCACCGGCAGGGGACAGCAGTATTTCGTTGAACGGTATCTGGGCGAGAACGCCAGCTAATCACCGGACAAGCCTAAGAGTACATATGGAGGTGAGTTAATGGAGAGAACATTGGATCGTTACGGTCTGGCGTAGGTAGTCATCAAAGACGCCATCAATGGTGAGGCGGAGATTTACATCGACGGCCACCGTGTGACCGGCGTCATCGGCTATAAAATCGAACAGGACGCGGCGGTAAACCGGGTGCCGCTCCTGACAATGCAGGTCAACTGCCAATTAAACCTAGATTGCGGAGCGATTCCCGTTTTACCCGAGCCGTGGACATGGTTCTATGCGCCGAAGGTTCCGAATTTTACCGATGTTCGGGACATTCCTTGCAAGCCTGAGTAAACCCGACCGTTGCACTTAACTCCGCGCATGAGTGTGAAATAAATCACAGAAAGGAGCATGTATGGACAAGGCTTTAAGAGTACGGCTGGAAGATGCCGAGCAGATTTTATCTGACGTATCTATCAAGTGTTGCGAAGTCCTGAACCTGATTTCTGTTCATGGCGTGACGGACGCACACAGAGAAGCACTCCACATCGCCGCAAGGGTCGTATATCTCGCAGAGCTCGGCAGGAAAAAAATTCGCCAGGGTCTGCAAGATACAGACCCCAGCGAATGCGGTTAGGTCACTTCCCAACCAGACAAGTCATCTGGGACACCATCGACCAGCCCTGCAAGGCTGTCCCACTCCGGGCATCCAGTAACGTGCTGCAACACGTTATCGGCCTGTGCCTGCGGAGTATCGCAAGACTCCCAGATGTCGCCGCCGAAGAGCAGACCATACTTCCCATTGCTCAACGGCACTATAGATAGCTTCCCTATGGGGCTATCGTAGACCCACAAAAAATCTCACCTCCTTCCGCCGGTATTCTATCACCGGACGCGGGAGGTCACAAGAAAAATGAACAGGAGATTGAGCTGAAATGAACTATTTGACTGACGAGCAGGTGGAGCAAGAGATTGAGCGCCTGCGCAACTCTCCCTATGTGGCACTAGCCCGAAAAGAGCAGTATGTCCGGTGCCAACGTAGGCAGGCCCTTTACAGTTTGCGTCACCTGGAGAAGAAAGGAAAGTCGCTTGCAGCATCCGGCATCACCATGGATATGTTGGATGCTACCATGGAGGATTAGACAACACTGAAACGTGATCTTAATCACAGAAGGGAGCCCGCCATGAATGGAACAGAGCTGACCAGAGAGGAAAAAACCGCTGTTGTCAATAAGTTTTTCTCTGAACTTGCTGACATCCTCAGCGAGAAATATGGGTGTGATATCAAGATATGGGCCATCCCAAAGTCAAAGGAGGATACCAAAGATGAAGCGAGAGGAACGGAAAGTGCTTGACCTGCGCAAAGGGTACACCATTGACGAGGTAGAGGAGCTGCGCAACGGGCGGCTGATCAAGATGAGCTCTATTGACTACCCGAGTTACAAGGGCCGCAGGAAGGCCAAGACGAGGAGAACGACCACTATGGCATTGGTATTCGCTACCGCCGCCGCTGTGTTGGCAGCGCTCAGCCTGGCGTCCAGCGCGGCCAGAGCGGAGGAGCCGAGCATCGTTAAGGAGCCGGAGCCGCTTATCAAGGAAATGGTCGAGCCTATGCAGACTGTTGGTGAGGACTCAATGGAGGCTGAGAAAATCGAAGCCGCTCTGATCGAACAGGGGTATTTCCGGGAGGACGTACCGCTGAGCTATGAGCTCCAGGACGTGCTTAGAACGGCGAGTGAGGCCAACGGCATCCCTTATCATGTTGCCCTTGGCCTGATTGAGACCGAAAGCGGCTTTGACCCGGATGCGGTGAGCTCCGCAGGCTGCTATGGGCTGGCCCAGCTTAACCCTACCTATTTCCCGAGTGGGTTATCCACGGTGGATAACTTGACCACCGGCATGGATTACCTGGGGTATCAACTGGAGTGCTACAACGGCGATCTGGAAGCAGCCCTGACAGCTTACAACGCTGGGCACGATACCGGGGCCCGTGGATATGCGCGGGCCGTCCTAGAGGCGGCGGAGAATTGGAGATGACCACCACCCCGTCCCCCACGCCCACCGGCCCGCTCACCATCCAGATCACCGGCCTGGAGGGCGCGGAGAGCATCGACGATGTGTGGGCGGTCATCGAAATACCTGGAGGGAACGAAAATGAATGAAACCCTAGATTTTATCGAAATTGGCACTGACGAAGAGATAATCCAGAAGACGGTCACAGAGCAATACGTGAAGCTGGCAAGCCCGAACACCGCCCTATATGTGAGTTCCGCCGCCGCAAAGTGTATCCCCAACATATTGCCTCGAGTCCTGATCGGCAAGGCCGGAAAGTATCTGCTATTCCATTTCACCGACAGCAAAAAAGGCTTTGCTGTGTCGAGATATTCCGGCGGGTTTTCGATCCCGATGGCCGGCGTCGTCAGCAAACTCGGGATAAGGCCGGAGCAGGTAAATGGCAAGCGCCCAAAGCTCATCAAAGATGGCTTTGCAATCGAGCTATATTAAAAAGCGCCGCTCCCCGGTGTGCGAGACCAGAGGGCGGCAAGAGAAAGAACATCTGCCCTTATTTTAGGGCTGGAAGGAGGAAAAGTCAATGCTGAATACCACAAATATTTCTGCCCTGCTGCGCTGGGCGATGGAGAATATCGGCTACCCAATCGACGAGATTAACGCCCTGGACGGGACAATACATATCCGCCTCTCGGATGGCCGAACCGGATTCCTTTATATGGGTGAGGATGGCTGCCCGCGGGCGGTGCTTCCGGCGATTGCCTGATATGGAGTGGTGGCTTCCATTTTCACCATACCGGGATATGCAACAGGATCCAACCGCAGGGAATTGCCCAAATTGCGGAGCAGAACTTTACCAAAACGAAGAAATGTGCCAGAAATGTAAGGAGGAACAAAATGACACTGTATGAAATTGACCAGGCGATTCAAGGTCTGGTAGACCCGGAGACAGGGGAACTAATGGACTATGAGGCGTTTGCTGCGCTCCAGATGGATCGGGACGCTAAGATTGAGAATATGGCCCTTTGGTACAAGGATTTGATGGCCGACGCCAAGGCAATCAAGGAGGAGGCGGACACACTCAATGAGCGCAGAAAGGCCCTGGAGAACAAGGCGGAACGACTGAAATCCTATCTGTCCCTTGCATTAGACGGCGAGAAGTTCCAGACGGCCAGGTGCTCCGTCATTTTCCGCAAAACCTCGTCCGTTCAAGTGTCTAATCCAGAAGCTTTAATCCGCTGGCTGGAGCAGAACGGCTATGACGCGGAGTGCGTCAAGTACAAGGAACCGGAGGTCAGCAAAACTGGAGTTGGCAAGCTCATTAAAGACGGTGTTCCAGTCCCCTACGCCCACATTGAACAGGGCAGAAGTGTGGGGGTGAAGTGATGGACAAGTTCCGTCTGCTGGAGGCTTCCGACATTGAGGTGAAGGTCAAGCAGGTCAAAAAGAATGGGGCGGTTCTCCTCCTTTATAAGACGGCCAGGACGGATATGGATATCCTGGATGAGACGGTTGGCTCTGAAAACTGGACGAACGATTACCGGGAAATCAAAGGGAACCTGTATTGTGGGATTGCCATCCGTGAGGGAGACGCCTGGACGTGGAAGTGGGATTGTGGAATAGAGTCCAGGGAGGACGGCGAGGGCAACGAGAAAAAGGGGGAGGCAAGCGACGCATTCAAACGTGCTGGTTTCCGATGGGGCATTGGCAGAGAGCTTTATACCGCCCCGTTTATTTGGGTACCCTCTGAGAAAATGAACATCCTGGAATCCAATGGGAAGTTTCGTACCTTCGACACCTTCTCGGTTGAGAAAATTGCTTATGGTGACAACCGTAGGATTTCCGGTTTATCTATCCTGAACAACCGGACAGGAAAGCGGGCGTTTGTATGGGCTATGAGCTGATAAACGAGATCGGCGCAAAGTCCGCACTCCTGGATAAGGCAATCGGGCAGCTCGGAGCCCGCGGCAGAGCATATGCGCAGGCGGAACGCGATTACAGGGTAGCCCTCCGAAAAGCTGTTCTGGAGGCCAGGGCGGAGGGCACGCCTGTAACTATTATCTCTGATATTTGCCGTGGTGACGCGGAGATCGCCCGACTACGCTTGGAAAGAGATATTGCGCAGACAGTGTACGAATCCGCACGGGAGGCCATACAGGGCTACAAACTGCAAATTCGCATCCTGGACGCGCAGTTGGAAAGGGAGTGGGGGCGTGCATCGAGAGACTAAGGCCACCGCCATATCCGCGGCAACCAAAAAGGCCGTATGGGAGAGGGATTTTGGGCGGTGCGTACTCTGCGGCTCCATCAATGCGGGGCCACACTGTCATTACATACGGCGGAGTCAGGGCGGTCTTGGGATTCCAGAGAACATTTGGACAGGCTGCCAGCGGTGCCATGCGGCATTTGACAACGAGGGGGCGGATGGTCCGCTTCATAAGCAGATGCAGGACTACCTCCGCACTTTATACCCAGGATGGGATGAATCAAAATTGATATACAAGAAAGAAGGGCCAAAATGCTAAATAGGGTTGTGATCCAGGGCCGCATTGGAAAGGACATCGAACTGCGTCACACGCAGTCCGGTGTCTCGGTGGTCAGTTTCTCCATCGCGGTTGACCGGGATTTTAAAGACAAGGCCACTGGCGAAAAAACCACCGATTGGGTTAATGTGACCGCATGGCGCTCCACGGCGGAGTTTGTAAGCAAATATTTCTCCAAGGGCCGCATGGCTGTGGTAGACGGCAGATTGCAAACCAACATCTGGACAGACAAGGACGGGAACAAGCGGTCGAGCCTGGAGGTTGTGGCTGATAGTGTGTACTTTGGCGACAGCCGGAAGTCGGAGGGGAACGCACCAGAGTCTGAATTTCCAGAACAGAATGGGCAGGAGTTCTCGGAGGTGGACGACGACGGAGAGCTCCCGTTCTAGGGCGGTGATGGGTTGACTTACATTGATTACCTTAATGAGTTCAACCGTTGGATCGAAAACAACCACTTGACGCTTCCGGCGCAGGTCTTGTACTTCAGGCTGCTGAACGTATTTAACCGGGCTGGGTGGCCTGAGTGGGTTCCAGTAGACACCATTCGGTTGCAGGTAATGACAAATGGATTGTCAAAGCCATCCGCTTACAGAGCGAGGGACGAGCTTGTAAAGGCTGGATTTATCCGATACCAGCAAGGGAAAAAAGGGGCCCCGAGCCGCTATTCCCTATCGGAACAATCAAATTCTGGTATTGATTCTTTACAGGAAACGTTACATAAACCTTTACAGTTTCCTTTACAGAATCCTTTACAAGAAACTTTACCCATATATAAGACTAAGACTAAGACAAAAGAAAAGACTCCTACGGAGTCAAAAAGAAAAGTGTTTGTTCCTCCCACGGTGGACGAGGTGAGAGAATACTGCCTTGCACGCAAAAACGGCATAGACCCGCAGGAGTTTGTGGACTACTACGCGGCCAGAGGGTGGATGCTGGGGAAGGCCAAAATGAAAGACTGGAAAGCTGCTGTGCGGACGTGGGAGAAGCGCAGGAAGGGGGGGAACCATGACCAGCCAGAGCGATATTTCACTGCTGCTGACATTCCGGGCAGAAATGATTGACCCATCCCTGCCGACAGGACTTTGGTGGTGCGCTACGCCGGAGGACGCGGCGGCGGTTGGTATTAACGCCGTGTGCAAGAACAGATACGCGGCTTGGGAGGACTTAGCTGCCTGCACGGAGTTTATCACCCAGTTCTGCTATGTGTTCGTCGCAACACCAAACGATGCAGACCGGGAAGAGATTGTAGGCCAGCTCCAGAAGTGGGTGCCGGTCACTATCCTTGTGGCGGATAAGGCGGCGTTTCGCGGGAATGAATCAGTGGTCGAACTGCTGGACAATGCTGGCCCAAAGGCGGTAGAAAGCCTTTTGTTTGGCGCTTTGGATGTGCCGAGGCCGGGGCTGATTGACCTGTCGCAAGTGGAGATGGACGCGCCCATTTCGCAAAACCGCATGATGTCCGGGCTGGTGCCGCTGGACTACTGCACCGGCGGATTCCGGGGAGGCGAATTGTCAGTATGGACAGGCAGGCGCGGCGAAGGGAAATCGACGCTTCTCGGGCAGATGCTCGTGGAATCAATCAACCAGAACCGAACTGTATGTGCCTATTCCGGGGAGCTCCCGGCGAGGCAGTTCAAACGGTTTGTGCTGCCGCAGATCGCAGGGCCGAGGAATCTTGTAGAGCAGCCAGACCCCAGAACGGGGCGGATGGAGTACGCGCCGTCAAAAGAAGCTGTTCGGGCGATTGACCAATGGCTGGAAGGGAGCTTTCTCCTGACCGATTTGCGACAGTCAAATGCCCATGACGAGGACAACATACTGCGCCTGTTTGAGTATGCCTACCGCCGATACGGGTGTTCGGTGTACTTGGTGGACAACATCATGACCGCAAGTCTGAAGGGAGAAGTGGAGCTTGGTCATTATGGGGCCCAGAAAGCTTTTACGCAGAGACTCAGCGCCTTCGCAAAACGCCACGATGTACATGTGCATCTGGTGGCCCATCCCAGGAAGGCTGGAGAGGAGCGGGGACTGACAGCAGACGACGTTGCGGGGGCGGCGGAGATTACCAACCTCGCTGACAATGTTTTTTCTGTTGAGCGGGCAAAAGAATCTGACGAAGTTGACTCCAGGATCAGGATTATCAAGGCCAGAGAGACCGGCAGCCGCGAGGTAATCCCGTTGATGTTCGACACCAAATCACGGAGATACTACGACGCGGGAGGAAACCCGACAAAGAGATATAGTTGGGAGGCAGCCAGAGATGGACATGGATAAGGCGATAGGCATAGCGGCGGAAGAGGCCATGCGTCATATGAAAATCGGTATTTTTGCGTTGGACGGAGGCGGAGTAGAATTGGCGAAGGGGCATTTCGAGGTGGCCTATGCGCTGTTTGCCCTAGTGTTGGAGCGGAACGATGGAGAAAATCACGTTTAACATACCATACCCGCCCACGAAGAAGGGCAAGTCGGCCTTTTGCCGCCGGTTTGGGCTGAACGCCTACTACTCCGGCAAGCACTGGGCGCAGCGGAAGAAGGACGCCAACGAACTTCACGCGCTGACTCTGGCCGCCATGCGGCGGGCCCACGTCCGCCGAGCCGTGTTCCAGCGCCCCGTCAGCCTGACGTTCCTGTTTGACGATGGGCTAGACTGTTCCAATCACGCAGTCATAATAAAAGCCGTGGAGGACGCCATGAAGGGCTGGGTCATCGTAGACGATAACCCGCGCTATGTGAAGTCCATCACCACCGGGTTTCATGACGCCGGCTGCATCCAGGTGGAGGTGATGGAGCTTTGATAACCGCAGATCCCTACGGCATCAGCGGAGCGGTGGCACCCTGGCGCAGTCTGGACGCGATGGAACCGGTTGCAGAGCGCAAAGTTGACGAATGGGATGCCGAGAAGGCCAAAATCTGTGAGCGGTGCCCTCTGCCAGACTGCTACACGGAAAGAGCTGGCTGCCTCCTACGTACCAAAGTAAAAAAGCCCAGACCATCCCGTGATTTGCTGGAACGTATGTCGTTGGACGGGAATGGGCCGGAGGAGATAGCACAGGCAACCGGATACTCCATATCAACCACCAAAGAGTACATGAAACAGTTTTTTAGCGCGGGGCCATGTGAACGCTGCTCGTCCAAGAGCATTTGTGATGCGGCTGGCGGAACGTGTAGCCGCAAAGAGCGATGGAAAGCAGCCAAGGAGGTGCCAAACGGTGGACGATAAGACGCGCGCCCTGCTGGGTGATCACGAGGCGGCTAAGCTATGAGG